>OFDN01000410.1_pt1 | contig 36024 bp, 33 predicted proteins | sample 1520971 | NCBI WGS metagenome assembly OFDN01 (sample SAMEA94257418, study PRJEB24077) | hot springs metagenome | biome: Aquatic biome; feature: Geographical feature; material: Water | place: India | collected 2012-06-12 | depth 5 m | reverse complement strand
TCGGGGCTCGCCGGCTTGGCGCGGCGGGTGTCGGCGGCGGCAACCACCGTGGTGGCGCCGGCGGCAAGCCCGCCGTCCAGCAACCCGGCGAGCAGCGCGCCGGTGCCGGCCCGCAGGGACCCGGCGAGGTCCAGCGTGCGCACCGCCGGAGGCACGCCGCAGGCCTCCGCCACCAGCGTGGCGTTCTGGCGGTCGGCGAAGGGCAGCGTGGTGGAGGCGAGCCAGAGGGCGGAGACGCGCGCCGGGTCGGCGCCGTCCAGCGCGCCGCGCACGGCGGCCACCGCCATGGTCACACTGTCCTCATCCCAACCGGCCTGGGCGCGGCGGCCACGGGCGCCGCCCGACAGCGCCGGGTTGAACCACGCTTGCGCCCCGGCGATGGTCTTGCGGGCGATGCGGCGGCGCGGGATCCAGGCGCCGCAGCCGGTGATGCCGACGGGCGGCGGTGTGGTGTCGGATGCCATGGTGCCGTCGCTCCTCACACCGGGTCCCAGCCGAACACGTCGCTGGAGCGGTCCAGTGGGTAGAACATCGCCTGCATGGCCGGGATGGCGTGGCTGGCGATGTGGTGCGGCGTCCAGCCGCCCTCCCGCTGCATGCCGCGCAGCGGGCGCGACTGGCCCATCAGGAAGATCTCGTGGTTGCGGGACGCGAAGACCTGCCCGGTCACCGTGGCCGTCGCGTCCGACAGCAGGCTGACGACGAGCGGGGCGATCTTGTCGGGCGACATCTGCTTCATGCGCTCCACCCGCTCCCGCTCGGCCGGGGTGTCGCCGGGGATGGTGGCGACCAGGCGCGTCCAGGCGAAGGGGCAGATGCAGTTGGAGCGGACGTTGAAGCGCTGCATATCCAGCGCGATCGACTTGGACAGCGCGGTGACGCCCAGCTTGGCGGCCGAGTAATGCGCCTGCCCGAAATTGCCGATGAGGGCGGAGGCCGAGGTCATGTGCACGAAGGCGCCGCCGTTCTGCGCCCGGAAATGCGGGGCCGCGGCCCGCGACACATTGAAGGGGCCGGTCAGGTTGACCGCCACCACCGCGTCCCAATCCTCCGGCGCCAGCTTGTGGAAGATGGCGTCGCGCAGGATGCCGGCGTTGTTGACTACCCCGTCGATCCGCCCGAAGCAGTCGAGCGCCTGCTGCACCATGCGCTCCGCCCCGGCGTAGCTGGCGACCGAGTCCGCGTTGGCGACCGCTTCGCCGCCGGAGGCGCGGATCTCGGCCGCCACCTCCTCGCCGGGCGAGGTGTCCTGCCCCTCGCCGGAGCCGCTGGCGCCGACGTCGTTGACCACCACCCTCGCGCCATGCGCCGCGGCCAGCAGCGCGATGCCGCGGCCGATGCCGCGGCCGGCCCCGGTGACAAGGACGACCTTGCCGTCGAGCACGCGGTCGGGGTTGTAGGTAACCGTCATGGCGCTTCCCTCACTGGCGGCGCAACGGCGAGGCGCCGTCGCGGATCATGTGCTTGGCGATGATGAGCTGCTGGATCTGCGAGGTGCCCTCGTAGATCCGCAGCACGCGGACGTCGCGGTAGAGCTGTTCGATGGGGTAGTCGCGCATGTAGCCGGCCCCGCCGAAGACCTGCAGCGCCCGGTCGGCGACGCGGCCCACCATCTCGGTGGCGAAGAGCTTGCAGCAGGACGCCTCCTTGCCGCAGGGCAGGCCGGCGTCGTGGCGCCGCGCCGCCTCCACCACCATGCTGCGGGCGGCGAAGGCCTCCGCCTCGCTGTCGGCCAGCATGGCCTGGACGAGCTGGTGCTCGGCGATGGGCTTGCCGAAGGTCCGGCGCTGGGTGGCGTAGGCCAGCGCCTCGTCGATCAGCCGCTGTGCCATGCCGACCGCCGAGGCGGCGATGCCGATGCGCCCCCGCTCCAGCGCCGACATGGCGATCTTGAAGCCCTCCCCCTCCTCGCCCAGCCGGGCGTCGGCGGGGACGCGGCAGCCCTCCAGGATCACATCGGCGGTGTGCGAGCCGGCCAGCCCCAGCTTGCGGTCGGTGGGGCCGACCGACAGGCCGGGCGTGCCGCGCTCGATCAGGAAGGCGGTCAGGCCGCGGTGGTCGGTGCTGGCCGGATCGGTGCGCGCGATCACCGTGAAGACGCCGGCGTGCGGGGCGTTGGTGATGTAGCGCTTGGTGCCGTCCAGCACATAGCCGTCGCCATCCCGCCGCGCCCGGGTGCGGATGGAGGCGGCGTCCGACCCGAAATCCGGCTCGGTCAGGCAGAAGGCAGCGATGCGCTCGCCGCTGGCGAGGGCCGGCAGGTGCCGGCGCCTGTGCTCCTCGCTGCCGAACTTGAGGATGCCGAAGGATCCCGGCCCGTTGTTGATGCCCAGCACCGAGCGGAAGGACAGGCTGGCCCGGCAGAGGACGAACAGAAGCTCGACCTCCTCCTCCATGGTCAGGCCCAGGCCGCCCCACTCCTCCGGCAGCGCCATGCCGAACAGGCCGAGCCGCGCCATGGCATCGATCAGGTGGCGGGGGACCGCCCCCTCCTCCGCCACCGTCGGCTCGGCGGGGATCAGCTCCTCCGCCACGAAGCGGGACAGCTCGTCGAGGATCTGGCGGCGGGTGTCCTGGTCAAGCATCGGCGTGGCTCCCCATGGCGGTGGCCAGGGGCGTCGCGGTGCGCACTTGGCCGTTGTTGAGCACGATCACGTCCCGCTCCACGGCGCGGGTCCGGAAGCGGATGTCGTCCGCCCCGGTGATCCACATCTCCGTGCGCAGCGTCTCGCCGGGATAGACGGGGGCGGTGAAGCGGGCGCGGATGGAGCGAATGGCGTCGGGGTCGTAGCCGCAGCAAGCCGCGAGCACCGCGTGCCCGGCGACCCCGAAGGTGCAGAGCCCGTGCAGGATCGGCCGCTGGAAGCCGGCCCCTTTCGCGACCGCCGGTTCGGCGTGCAGGGGATTGTAGTCGCCCGACAGCCGGTAGATAAGCGCCGCCTGCGGCAGAGTGGGCAGGTCGTGGACGCGGTCGGGTGCCTGGTCGGGCACGGCGGCCGGCTCCGGCACCGGGCCGGACGGCCCGCCGAAACCGCCGTCGCCGCGGCAGAAGGAGGTCATCGACACCGTGCAGAGGAGTTGCCCGTCGGCATCCTCCACCCGGCGTTCCTGGAACAGCAGGGCACCCTTGGACGCGCCCTTGTCCACCACGTTGGTGACGCGGGTGCGGCCGACCAGCGCGCCGTCGGTCGGCAACGGCCGGTGGATCTCCACCGCCTGCTCGGCGTGCAGCAGCCGCACCCAGTCCAGCCCCAGCGCCGGGTCGCGCTGCCAGAAGCCGGGATAGGCCAGCACCGCCGCCATGGTCGGCAGCGGCCGCAGATCCTTCTCGTAGACGAAGCGCAACTGCCGCTCGTCGGTGGGGTCGGCGCCAAGCCCGACGCCCAGCGCGTAGAGGATGCAGTCCTTGGGGGTGAGCGTCTGCCGCCCCTCGGGGACGGGCCAGCTCATCAGGCGATCGAGGTCGATGGCCATGGGGTCTCTTCGTGTCCTCCCGGCGTCTCCCGCCCACCAGCCCGACCACGTCTGAAAACCGTGCTTCGGCTGATGAATCGGACTAACATATTGATTTATAATATATTCATTGAGTCACTTGACGACAAACATACTACCGAGTACGTTGAATGCAAGCGGAATTCGAATGTGTTCGGGAGGAGCGACGCGTGGAGACGACCCGCAGGGGACCGGGCCGCAAGGCCGTGCCGACGGTTTGGGGACCGGCGCTGGACGCCGAGGCACGGCGCTGGCAGACGGTCGCGCAGCGGCTGACCGAGGAGTTCTTTGCCCCGCACGCCGCGGCGGTGGACGCGGCCCAGCGCTACCCGACCGAAAATGTCGAGCGGCTGGCCGCCGCCGGCATCGACCGGCTGTTCCTGCCGAAGCCTTTCGGCGAGGGTGCGACCCTGACCGCGCTGTCGGCGGTGATCGAGGCGATCGCCACCGGCTGTTCCTCCACCTCCGGGATCGTCGCCACGCTCCAGCTCGGCGCCAACCCGGTGATCTTCGCAGGGACGGAGCGGCAGAAGGCCGACTACCTCACCCACGGCGACGGCCGGCTGAAGAGCGTGTCCTTCGCGCTCAGCGAGCGCGACGCCGGCTCCGACCCCGCCAGCATGACCACGTCCGCGGCACGCGAGGGGAACGGCTGGCGCGTGCGCGGGGAGAAATGCTGGATCGGCGGCGGCGGGGTGGCCGACACCTATGTGGTGTTCGCCCAGACGGTGCCCGGCGGCGGCCACCGCGGCATCGCCGCCTTCCTCGTGCACGCCACCCAGCCCGGCGTGACGGCGGTGGAGTTCGAGGACAAGATGGGCATGCGCGGCACCGTGAACGCGCGGCTCGCCTTCGACACGCTGGTGGCAGACGACGCCGTGCTGGCCGCACCCGGCGCCGCCTTCGCGCTCGCCATCGAGGCGCTGAAGGTCGGGCGCATCTCGGTGGCCGCGCAGTCCTGCGGCATCGCGCTGGCCGCCTACCGCGCGGCGGCTCGCCACGCGACCACGCGCAGCGCCTTCGGCCGGCCGATCATCGACCATCAGGGCGTCGGCTTCCAGCTTGCCGACCTCGCGTCCCGGCTGTCGGCGGGGCGGATGATGACCTACGCCGCCGCCGCCGCCTTCGACGCGGGCGAGGATGTGACGGTCATCGGCGCCCAGGCCAAGCTGTTCTGCAGCGAGATGGCGCACGAGGCGGTGGACATCGGCGTGCAGGTCTTCGGCGGCGCCGGCTTCGTCAAGCCGAACGTCGTCGAGCGGCTCTACCGCGACCAGCGGGCGACGGAGATCTATGAAGGCACGTCTGAGATCCAGCGCCTCGTCATCGCCCGCGCCATCAAGGCGGAGCACGCGCCCGACGCCGACGCTGATAGGATGCCGTCCGACCGCCCAACCGGACTGATGGCCGCCCAATGACCACCGCCACCGATGCCGCCACCGCCACTCCCACCGGCACCGACGCCGCCGCGATCCTCGACGGCGACCGCGCCCGCACCGAGATCCTCGACGCCGCGGCCAAGGCCTTCATGCGCAAGGGCTACGCGGCGGCCAGCATCGACGATGTGGCGGAGGTGCTGGGCTGCACCAAGGGGCGCATCTACCACCACTACCGCAGCAAGGCCGACCTGTTCTTCGACGTGCACAAGCGCGGCATGGCGATGGACCTCGCCGCCGTGCGCGGCTGCGCCAGGGAAGGGCAGGCGCCTCTCGACCGGCTGTTCGACATGGCGGTCGCCCATCTGCTGGTGATCATGAACGAGCTGGCCTACCAGCGCGTCGCCGTGCAGGGGCTGGAGATGCACCTCGCCGGCCAGACGACGCCGGAGCAGCGCAGCACGCTTCGCGAGATCCTGGCTCTGCGCGACGAGTATGAGGGGCTGTTCGCCACGGAGATCGCCCGCGCGGTCGAAACCGGCGCGATCCCGCCGCAGGAGGTCGGGCTGGTGGTGAAGCCGTTCCTGGGGGCGCTGAACTGGACGACCATCTGGTACCGCCAGCGGCGCAACCAGTCCCAGGCGGAACGCCGCCGCATCGCCGAACAGATCGCGCGCTTCGCGCTGCGCGGATTGGGAACGACACCATGACAAGCACGACCCTGCCGGTGTGGGATCCCTGCGAGACTTGGTCGCGCGACCACATCGCCGCCGTTCAGACCGACAAGCTGGCCACGCAGCTCCAGCGCCTCGGCCGCGACAGCGCCTTCTACCGCAAGCGCTTCGCGGAGGCGGGCTTCGACCCGCGCGGCTTCCGCGGCCCGGAGGATCTGCGTGCCCTGCCCTTCACGAAGAAGGCGGACTATGTCGGCAGCGTCGCCGACGCCCCGCCTTGGGGTGAATTCCTGGCGGTGCCGCGGGAGACAGTCGCCCGCATCCATTTCTCGTCCGGCACCACCGCGGCCCCGGTGCCGCAGTTCTGGACGGCGCGCGATCTGGAGCGCTGGGCCGACCTCTACGCCCGCTACGCCCACGCGCAGGGCATCGGGCCGGGCGACATCTTCCAGTGCCTGTTCACCTACACCTGGTTCGTCGGCGGGCTCGGCGCCACGGCCGGCTTCCAGCGGCTCGGCGCCACCGTGATCCCGGCCGGCAGCCAGGAGACCGAGCGCCAGATCACGACGATCGCCAACTTCGGCACCACGGTGCTGTGCGGCACGCCGTCCTTCATGGTGCATCTGGGTGCCGTGGCGCGGGACATGGGCTACGACCCCGCCGCCTCCACCGTGCGCGCCATCATCGTCGGCGGCGAGCCGGGTGGGGCGGTGCCGGCGACGCGGCGGCGGATCGAGGAGCTGTGGGGTGCCCGCTGCTGCGACGCCTACGGCAGCCTGGAGTTCCAGCCCATCGGCTTCGACTGCCCGGCCCAGACCGGCCCGCATCTGGCCGAGGATTTCGCGTACGCCGAGATCGTCGATGCCGTGACCGGCGAACCGGTGGAGGACGGCACGCCCGGCGTGCTGGTGCTGACCCACCTGGACAAGGAAGCGGGGCCGCTGGTGCGCTGGTGGACCGGCGACATGGTGTGCCGCGACAGCCGCCCCTGCACCTGCGGCCGCACCCACGCCCGGCTGATCGGCGGGGTGCGCGGGCGCGCCGACGATATGCTGGTGGTGCGCGGCATCAACCTGTTCCCCTCGGCTGTCGAGGAGGTGGTGCGCAGCACCGCCGGCCTGACCGACGAATACCGCATCGTCGTGGACTCCACCGTCCGCAACCCCGACACCGGCCTGCTTGACGCCATCCGGCTCCAGGTGGAGCCGCTGGCGGGCACCGATCCCGCCGGGGTCTCGGCGGTGCTGGCGGCGGCGGTGAAGGACCGGCTGCGCGTGCGCGCGGTGGTGGAGACGGTGCCCGCCGGCTCCCTGCCCCGCGCCCAGCACAAGGCCAAGCGGCTGGTGGTGGAACCATGACCGCCGTCCCGTCCGTCTCCGTGGAGTTGGCCGACAGCGTGGCGGTCGTCGCGCTGAACGAGCCGGAGACGCGCAACGCCCTGACCCCGCCGCTGCGCGACGCGCTGATGGACGCGCTGACGGAGCTGGTGGCGACGGCCGACTGCCGCGCCATCGTCCTGACGGGTACGGGCGCCGCTTTCTGCGCCGGGGGGGACCTGAACAGCCTGCCCGACCACGACCCGCTGGCGATCCGCCAGCGGCTGGCGCGGTCGCACGATCTGCTGCGCCTGATCGTCGCCGGTCCGAAGCCGGTGATCGCCGCGGTCAATGGGGCCGCCTTCGGTGCCGGGCTGTCGCTCGCCGCCGCCTGCGACGTCGTGCTGGCGTCCCCCACCGCCAAGTTCGGGGCGGTGTTCGGCAAGGTCGGGCTGATGGGCGACATGGGGCTGCTGTGGTCGCTGCCGCAGCGGATCGGCACCGCGGAGACGCGGCGCCTGCTCTTCACCTCCGCCATCATCGACGCCGAGGCGGCCCTGGGTCTCGGACTGGTGGACCGCTGCGTACCGGCCGAGAGCCTTCTCGCGGAGGCGCGGGCACTCGCGGGCGAACTTGCGCAGGCCCCGCCCGTGGCGATCGCCGCCACCAAGGCGGTGCTCGCCCGCGGCCCCGCCCCGCTCGACCAGATTTTGGCCACCGAACTCGACCACCAGACGCTGCTGTTCAGCACCGACGATTTCGTCGAGGGGCGCGCCGCCTTCAAGGAACGAAGACCGGCCCGGTTCACCGGCCGCTGACCGCCGCGTGCTTTTCAGTTGCCGCGCCCCGCCATCGTCTTGGCGGGGCTGCAGTCGTGTTGAAGAATTACTTCTACAACTCAAATATTTTCTTCCGCCATTTGAAAATATTCGTTGACGCCCGAAGCAAACACGACCACATTCGTTGTGCGCACTGATGATCGGTGTTCACATATATGAAACGGAAAGGGTTGGTCGTGGTCAAGTCGGCGGAACGGGTGCTGGACGTGCTCGAGATGCTGTCGCTCGAACAGGAGCGCGGCCTGCGGCTGACCGACATCGCCGACCGGCTGGGCATCCCCAAGAGCAGCGCCACCATGCTGATGAAGACGCTGGACGCGCGCTGCTACGCCACCCGCGGGCCGGACGGGCGCTACCGGCTGCACGCGCTGTTCCAGCACGCCTCGGGCTGGGTCGGCGGGCTGCACGCCCGGCTGCTGCATGTGGCGCGCCCGGTCATGGCGGCGCTGGTAGAGCGCACGGGCGAGACCTGCTTCCTCGGCACCCTCAGCCCCGACCTCCAGGTGCGCGTGCTGCACAAGGTCGTCAGCCCGAAGGAGGTGCGCTACGACACCGACGACCGGCCGCTGCGCCCCGCCTACTGCACCTCCATCGGCCGCGTGCAGCTCGCTTTCCTGCCGGCGGGCCGCATCGAGGAGTATCTGCGGGAGACGCGGCTGGAGCGTTTCACCGAGAACACCCTGACCACGCCGGAAGCGCTGCGGGCCGACCTCGCCGCGATCCGCGAGCAGGGCTTCGCGGAATCCATCGACACGCGCGAGGTCGGCGCGTCCGGCGTGTCGGCGCCGATCCTCGGGCGTGACGGCGCGGTGGTCGCCGGCCTGAACCTCAGCGCCGTCACCCAGCGCTTCCTCAGCCAGCACGACGCCATGCGCGCCGCGGTCACCGAGGCCGCGGACGCCATCTCCAGCCATTTCGGCTCGCCGGACGCCGCACGGCGCCCGGCCGGGCCCAAGACCACGACCATGCCGGCCGCCGCGCTGCCGGGGCCGGTCTGAACACGGGACAACACGCCGGGGCGCCGTGAAGAGCGTCACCGCCAACGCATCGGGAGGGACAGGAATGAAGTGGACATGGATGGCCGGCGCCGCGATCGTCGCGGGGCTCAGCGCACTGGCAGGCCCCGCCTCGGCCGCGGGCCGGCAGGCGGTCACCATCGCCATCGGCACCAACGTGCTCGACACCTCGCAGGCCAACAACACCTCCGTCCCCATCGCCACCAAATGCTGGGAGCAGGAGGGGCTGGACGTGACCATCCAGCCGACCAACTCGTCGGCCGCGACGCAGGCGGTGCTGGCCGGCCAGGCGCAGTTCGTGCTGATGGGTCCGGGCCGCGCGGTGATCGCCCGCTCGCAGGGCGCGCCGCTCAAGGCCGTCTATCTGAACATGCGCAAGAACTTCCAGTTTCCGGTCGTGCAGGAATCCAGCCCGATCAAGTCCATTCAGGACTTCAAGGGCAAGACCATGGGCGTCGTCTCCTACGGCGCGCAGCTCGTCGCCATCATCAAGGGGATGATCGCGGAAGCCGGCATGGACCCGCAGAAGGACATCACCATCGTGGAGACCGGCGTCGGGGCGCAGGCCGTGGCAGCGCTGACCTCCGGCCGGGTCGATGTCTGGGGCACCTGGGACAGCCAGATCGCCACCGCCGAGAACATGGGCCTGAAGCTGCGCCGCTTCACCTCGCCCTACGCCGAGAAGCTGAAGTTCGGCAGCTCCTACTTCGTGCGCGACGATTACATCCAGTCGCACCCGGACGTGATCGCCAAGCTGCTGCGCTGCGTCGCCAAGGGGACGATCATGTCGCTGGAGAACCCGGCCGGCACCGTGCGCACGCACTGGAAGGTCTACCCGGCGACCAAGGCCAGCGGCGTGGCCGACGACGAGGCGTTCCGCCAGGGCATGCACATCCTGAAGGTCCGCTCGGAGTTCCTGGAGCTGGAGAAGGGCGAGAAGTGGGGTGAGTTCCCGGATCAGGCGATCGTCGACATGGTCGATTTCATGAAGGCGACCGGCGAGCTGAAGGGCGACGTCAACCCGAAGGATCTCTACACGAACCAGTTCGTGCAGGCGATCAACGATTTCGACGCCGACGCCGTGAAGCGCGAGGCCAAGGCGCTGGACTGACCGGCGTCGTCACCTTCGACACACGTTCCAGCAGGAGACCCGAGATGCCGCATCCCGGAGCGGTGGTGCGCACCCTTCTGACGCAAAACGGTACGACGCCCGTGCCGGGGTGCCACGACGCCTTCGGCGCCATGCTGATCGCCGAGGCGGGTTTCCCGGCCGTCTACATGTCCGGCTTCTCGGTCTCGGCCAGCTTCGGCAAGCCCGACGTTGGCATCCTGACGATGACCCAGATGGTCGCCCGCGCCGCGGAGATCGCCGCGGCGACCGGCCTTCCGGTCATCGCGGACGCCGACACGGGCTATGGCGGTCCCGCCAACATCGCGGAGTGCGTGCGCGCCTTCGAGGCGGCGGGTGTCGCCGCCATCCATCTGGAAGACCAGATCATGCCCAAGCGCTGCGGCGCCATGCCGGGCAAGGCGCTGGTTCCGCCCGACGAGATGGCGCTGCGGCTGACCGCCGCCCGGAAGGCCCGGCGGTCGGCGGATTTCCTGATCATCGGCCGCACCGATGCCATGACCCTGCACGGGCTGGACGAGTGCGTGCGCCGGGCGAAGGCGATGGAGGCGGCCGGGGCCGACGCGGTGATGGTGCCGTCGCTGACCACCCACGCGGAGTTCACGGCGATCACGCGCGCGGTCTCCGTCCCGGTGATCCATCTGCCGGCGGAGACCATCCGCCCGCTGCATTCCCTGACGGAGCTTGAGGCCGCCGGGATGGCGATGGCGATCTACGCGCTGTCGCTGATCCAGGTGTCCGCCGCCGCCCAGAGCCGCCTGCTGCGCGAGCTGATGGAGACCGGCACGACGGTGCACGCCGTGCCGGCCATGACCCCCTTCGCGTCGCTCAACCGGCTGCTCGGCGTCGAGGCGCTGACGGCCTTCGAACGTTCGCTGACCGCGGAGACCTGAGCATCATGCCCGCCACCATGGCCGAGAAGATCCTGGCGCGCACCAGCGGCCGCGACCGGGTCGAGCCCGGCGAGATCGTATGGGCCACGCCCGACCTCGTGACCACGCCCGAGGTGTCCTTCCCCGCCTACGTCAACCGTCTCCGGCAGAACGGCATCCACCGCTTCGCCAAGCCGGAGCGGGTGGTGGTCGCCATCGACCACGAGGTCCCCGTCCATTCCAAGGAGGGGGCGGAGCGCAATCGCCGCACCCGCCTGCTGGCGCGGGAGACCGGCGTCGGCCACCTGTTCGACGGGGAGGGGATCACCCACCCGCTGGTGGTCGAGCGCGGGCTGGTCCGCCCGCTCGACTTCGTGGCGGCGGCCGACACCCACACGCCGTCGCTGGGCGGGGTCGGTGCGCTGGGCGTGCCCTTCAGCATCGAGCTGACCATGATCCTGGCGCTCGGCCGGATCTGGGTGAAGGTGCCGGAGACGGTGCGGGTGGAGATCACCGGCCGCTGCCCGCCCGGTGTCACCGCCCGCGACCTCGTCCTCGCCACCATGGCGGAGGTCGATGCCGACCTCGCCAACTACCGCGTCATCGAGTTCGGCGGCGAGGCGGTCGAGGCGCTGAGCGTGCCCGAGCGCATGACGCTGTGCGGCCTGTGCATCGACATGGGCGCCAAATCCGCGGTGGCGGAGGTGGACGAGCGCTGCACCGCCTTCCTGGCCGCGCGCGGCGTGTTCGGGGTGGAGCCGGTGCGCGCCGACCCCGGCTGCCGTTACGCCGCGACGGTGACCATCGACGCCTCGTCGCTCACCCCGCGGGTGTCGATCCCGCCCAACCCGACCCATGTGCGGGCGGTGTCGGAGTTGGCGGACACCGCCATCCAGCACGCCTACATCGGCTCCTGCGCGTCGGGCACGCTGGCCGAGCTGACCGCCGCCGCCGACCTGCTGAACGGGCGGACGGTGCATCCGGACGTGCAGATGCTGGTCATCCCGGCCACCAAGCGGATCTACCAGCAGGCCATGGAGACCGGGGTGCTGGCCCGCCTGTCCGCCGCCGGGGCGATGATCGCCCCGCCGACCTGCGGCCCCTGCTTCGGCGGGCTGGCGCAGCTCGCCGCCGGGGATGCGCGCATCAGCACCAGCACTCGCAACGACCCCGGCCGCATGGGCAGCCGCGACGCGTCCATCTATCTGGGCAGCGCGCTGACCGTGACCGCGTCGGCCATCGCCGGCCGCATCGCCGATCCGCGCGACTATCTGCCCTCGCACGCCAAGGAGACGGCGCCATGACGGCCGGATTCCAGGGCCGCTGCTGGCGCTTCGGCGACGATCTCGCCAGCGACCAGCTCATCCCGCCGCAGCATGTGTTCGAGTACGACCCCACGGTGCTGCGCCGCCACCTCCTGGCCGAGGTCCGGCCCGAGCTGCCGGAGCGCGCGCAGCCCGGCGACGTGCTGGTCACCGGCCGCAACTTCGCCAACGGCAGCCACCACAGCCACCCCTTCCTCGCCATGAAGGAGATGGGGGTCGGGCTGATCTGCCAGACCGTGTCGCGCGGGCCCTTCCGGCTGGCGGTGTTCGTCGGTGTGCCGCTGCTGGTGGCCGGGCCGGAGGTGATCGCCGAGCTGAACGATGGCGACACGCTGCGGGTGGATTTCGCCGCCGGCCGCATCGCCGACGAGACCACCGGGCGGGAATTCCAGGTGGAGCCGCTGTCGCCCTTTCTCCAGGACATCGTCGCCGCAGGGGGCGGGCTGAGCCACGCCCGCGCCCTGCTGGAGGCGGAGGGATCAGCCCATGCAGAGCGCTAGAATGACCGCGGTCGCCACGAACCCAGGTCGGGATCCGAGCGGGGACCGGCCGGCGAAGCCGCCCGCCATCCGCATCGACGGTCTGGAGAAGATCTACGAGACCATCGACGGCGAGCGCATCCAGGCGATGGGCCCGATCTCCCTCGACATCGCGGAGGGGGAGTTCGTCACCATCGTCGGCCCGTCGGGCTGCGGGAAATCGACGCTGCTGCGCATGCTGGCCGGGCTCATCGATCGCACCAGCGGCGACATCCGCATCCGCGGCACCTCGCTGTCCGGACCGCTGGCCGACATCGGCATGGTGTTCCAGAGCCCGGTCCTGCTGCCGTGGAAGAACACGCTGGCCAACGTGATGCTGCCGGCGGCGGTGCTGGGGCTCGACCAGGCGAAGAGCCGGGCGCGGGCGGAGATGCTGCTCGACATGGTCGGGCTCGGCGCCTTCAAGGAGAAGTATCCGGGCGAGCTGTCCGGCGGCATGCAGCAGCGCGTCGCCATCGCGCGCGCCCTGCTGCACGAGCCGGGCATCCTTCTGATGGACGAGCCGTTCGGCGCGCTCGACGCCATGACCCGCGAGACCATGAACATGGAGCTTCGCCGGATCTGGCGGGATTCCGGCACCACCATCGTGTTCGTCACCCATTCCATCCCGGAGGCGGTGTTCCTGGGGTCGCGCGTGCTGGTGCTGTCGCCGCGCCCCGGCCGCGTCGCCGACCTCGTGGAGGTGGATTTGCCGGAGGACCGCGACCTCGACAGCATGGGCAGCGACCGCTTCGGCCACATCACCCGCCGCATCCGCGCCCAGTTCAAAGCCAGGGGGGGCATCGAATGACCACGCGCACCATGACCGGCGTCTCCACGCCCGCCAAGCCACGCCGCCCGATCCGCCGCTTCCTGCGCGAGAAGCCGGAGTGGATCCTGGTGCCCGGCCTGTTCGTCATCGCCGTCACGGTGTGGGAATCGGTCATCCGCGGTATGGGTGTGCCGACCTACATCTTCCCCGCCCCCAGCGACATCCTCCGCGCGCTGATCGACCGGCTGAGCAGCGGCGTCTACATCGAACACGGGCTCTACACCCTGTCGGAAGCGATGATGGGCTTCGTGCTGGCGGCGGTCGCCGGGATCGGCATCGGCAGCGTCATCGCGCAGTTCCGGCTGGTCGAGAAGACACTCTACCCCTACCTGATCGCCATCCAGACCACGCCCAAGCTGGCGATCGCGCCGCTGTTCATCATGTGGTTCGGCTTCGGCATGACCTCCAAGGTCATCATCGCCGCCATCCTGTCCTTCTTTCCGATCCTGGTGAACGTGATCGCCGGCCTGCGCTCCACCGACGCACAGCGGATCGAGCTGATGCGTTCGCTGCGGGCCACGCGCTGGCAGATCTTCTGGATGGTGCGGCTGCCAAGCGCCCTGCCGATGATCTTCGCCGGCCTTCAGGTGGCGGTGATCTTCAGCATCCTGGGCGCCATCGTCGGGGAGTTCGTCGGCTCCAACAAGGGGCTCGGCAACCTGATCCTGCAAATGAACTTCAACCTGGACACGCCGGGCGTTTTCGGGGCGCTGGTGTGCCTGTCGTCCATGGGCATCGTGCTGCACGTGATCATGCACCGCATCCAGCGGCGCCTGCTCTTCTGGGCCGACCAGACGAAATTCACCGGAGTGTGAGGAAACGCCACCGATGTCGGATTTCACCATCAGAAAGCGGGCGAGCGCGCTGGGCGCCGAGGTGGTCGGGCTCGACCTGCGCAAGGAGCTGTCCGAGGATGTCGTCCGCCGCCTGCGCGCGGCGTGGCTGGAGCACATCGTGCTGGTCTTCCGCGGCCAGGACCTGAGCCACGAACAGCACATCGCCTTCAGCCGCCGCTTCGGCGCGCTCGACGACCACGACAGCATCCCCAAGTTCCGCCACCCCGACCACGCGGAGATCCTGCTGGTCACCAATTTCGAGAACACCGGCAAGCGGCTGGCGGTCGGGCGGCAGTGGCATTCCGACCTGTCCACCACCACCCGCCCGGCCATGGGCTCGCTGCTCTATTGCCAGGAAGCCCCGCCGGCCGGCGGCGACACCATGTTCGCCAACATGTACCGGGCGTGGGAGACGCTCACCCCCGCCTTCCGCTCCATGCTGGAGGGGCGCTTCGCGCTGCACGACATGACGGTGGCGAAGGAGACGCGGTCCCGCCGTTCGGCGGAGGAGCTGGCCGACATCCGCCGCCGCAACCCGCCGGTGCTGCAACCGGTGGCCCGCGTCCACGACGAGACCGGACGGCCTGCGCTCTATGTCGCCGAGATGACCAGCATGGTGCTGGAGGGCATGACGGAGGAGGAGAGCGCGCCAATCCTGCGCTTCCTCTACGAGCATTCGGTGGTGCCGGAGAATGTCTACCGCCACCGCTGGCAGCCGGGCGACCTGCTGATGTGGGACAACCGCTGCGCCATGCACATCGCGCTGGGCGACTACGGCGACAATGAGCGCCGCGTCATGTACCGCACCACCCTGCTGGGCGCCCCCTCGGGCCGTCTGGCGGAGGCCGCCTGAGACGCGGCCACCGGACGAGGAAAGATCATGGGATTGTTGGACGGAAAGGTCGCCATCGTCACCGGGGCCGGCCAGGGGATCGGCCGCGCCATCGCGGAGGGGCTGGCGGCCGACGGCGCGCGCGTCGTCGTCAACGATATCGGCGTGTCGCTGACCGGCGAGCGTGAGAACGAGGCCATCGCCGAGGAGGTGGCGCGGGCCATCGTCGACCGGGGCGGCGAGGCGGCGGCCAACATGGACTCCATCGCAAGCTGGGAGGGTGCGACCCGGCTGGTGGAAACGGCGATGGACCGCTTCGGCCGCGTCGATCTGGTGGTCAACAACGCCGGCATCCTGCGCGACGCCATCTTCCACAAGCTGGAGCCGGAGCAGTGGCGCGCCGTGCTGGCCGTCCATCTCGACGGCAGCTACCACGTGTCTCGCGCCGCGGCCCCAATGATGCGCCAGCAGGGAACCGGCTCCTTCGTCTTCATGACCTCCACCGCCGGGCTGATCGGCAATTTCGGGCAGGCCAACTACATGGCCGCGAAGATGGGGATGGTCGGGCTGATGCGCGCCATCGCCATGGACATGCAGCGCTTCAACGTGCGGGCCAACTGCATCGCCCCCTTCGCCTGGAGCCGCATGATCAGCTCCATCCCGGTGGAGACCGACGCGGACAAGGCCCGCGTCGCCAAGCTCCAGCGCATGACCCCGGACAAGATCGCACCGCTGGTCGGCTTCCTGGGATCGGACCGGGCGAAGGACGTGTCGGGCCAGATCTTCACGGTGCGCAACAACGAAATCTTCCTGATGAGCCAGCCGCGCCCCATCCGCTCCATCCACCGGAGCGACGGCTGGACGGCGGAGACCATCGCCGACCTGCTGCCCGGCGCCATGGCACCGTCCTTCGCCCCGCTGGAGCGCTCCACCAGCGTGTTCTCCTGGGATCCGATCTGACCGGGTGGGCCGGCCGTCAGGTGGCGGCCGGCGATCGCGGCAGCAGGAGCAGCAGGGCCAGCAGCCCGAGTGCGGCGGACACGCTCAGCACGATCGCCGTCGGCAGCGCGGTCGAGGTGTGCCAGAGGCCGACCACCAGCGTGCACAGCGCGCCGAAGCTCATCTGAAGGCAGCCGTATAGGCTGGAGGCGCTGCCGACGGCGCGGGTGTCGGCGCTCATGACGCCCAGCACCGCGTTCGGCGCCGCCAGCCCGCCACCGATGGCGAAGACGACGACCGGGGCGACCAGGGTCGCCGGATTCAGAAAGCCCGACACGTCCACAACGAGCAGCGTCAACGCCGCGGCGAACGAGATCCCGCAGCCGGCGAGCGACGCCGCCCGCGTGTCCATCCGCCGCGCCGCCTTGTGGGCGAGAATGGAGCCGATGGAAAAGCCGAGCGCCACGAAGAGGTAGTAGATGCCGATCTCCGCCGCCGGCCGGTGCAGCACATCGACGATCAGGAAGGGCGACGCCGAGAAGAAGGCGTAGCTGCTGACCGTGCAGCTCGCCCCGCCGATGGTGTAGGCGATGAAGGTCCGCCGGCGCAGCAGCCGGCCATAGCCGGCGAACATCGACCGCACCCCCTGCCCCACCCCGCGCACGGTGTTGGTCTCCGGCAGAAGGGCAAGCACCACACCCAGGAGCACCGCCCCCGCCCCGGCAGTCAGGAAGAAGATCGCGCGCCAGCCCAGCCACACGCTGACTGCGGCGCCGACGGCCGGTGCCAAAGCCGGGGCGAGCGACATCGCCAGGGTGAGGCGGGCGAGGCTCTGGGTCGCGTCGGCCCCGTCGGACCGGTCGCGCACCATGGCGCGGCCGATCACCAGCCCGCCGCAGGCGCCCAGCGCCTGCACGACCCGCGCCGCGATCAGCCCATCGACGCCGGTCGCCAGCGCGGCACCGGCCGCCCCGGTCACGAACAGGGTGAGCGCCGCCAGGATCATCGGCCGCCGTCCGAAGCGGTCGGACAGCGGGCCGTAGAAGAGCTGCCCGAACCCCAACCCCACGAGATACATGGTGATGGTGAGCTGGATGACCGCCGGCGTCGCCGCAAGCTCCGTCGCCGCCGCCGGCAGGGCGGGAACGAAGACATGCAGCGACAGCGTGCCGAGCACGGTGACCGCGATCAGAAGTCCGGTCCGCGGACCGGACGCGGGGAGCGGCATGGTCACCGGGTCGGTCGCACCACGATTCCGGAACCCGCGGCGACACGGCCGGACGCCGTCGTCGCTTCGAAACCGACCGCGACGACGATGCGGCCCTCCTCCTCCCGCACCTCGGCCACCCGTCCCTCCACGGTGACCCGGTCGCCCGGCCGGACGGGGATCAGGAAGCGTGCGGACAGGTCGCGGACGACGACGCCAGGGCCCGCCCAGTCCGTCACCGCCTGGGCGGCGAAGCCCATGGTCAGCATGCCGTGCGCGATCACCCCGCCCAGCCCGGCCTCCTCGGCGTAGGGGAGGTCGTAATGGATGCGGTTGAAATCGCCCGACGCCCCCGCATACATCACGAGCTGCACGGTGGTGACGGGGTCCTTCACCAGAGTGAAGCGATCACCCACCGCAGGGTGCGTGCTCATCGCTGAAGCGTGCTGTCGAAGGATTCCGACAGCTCCGCCTGTCCGACGATCTGCGCGGTGCGGTCGTGGCCGGCGTGCAGCACGTGGGTTTCCAGGTCGCGCAGGTAGCGGCTGAGCGGGAAATTGTCGAACAGGGCGGTCGAGCCCGCGGCGTGGATGATCTTGTGCGACAGGTCGAAGGCGACGTGCGCCGCGGTGGACTTGGCGGCCATCGACAGCAACTCGGCCTGCACCACATCCTTGGTCTTCCAGGACGCGATCGCCTCGTGGAACAGCGACTGGGCGGCGGCAAGCGCGATCTTCATCTCGCCGGTGCGGAGCTGGATCAGCGGATCCTTGCCGCGCCCCTTCTTGACGATGTAGTCGAGATACCACGCGTACATGCCCTCGGTGGTGCCAAGATAATTGGCCGCGAAGCCCAGATGGAAGCGGCCCTGCCAGCGGCCCCTGGGGTAGGAGCCGGGTTCACCCAGCACATTCTCGTCGGGAATGAACACGTCGTCCAGCGTGATGACGGGGCTGGGGGCGGCGCGCATGCCGTTCGGGCGGTACCAGTCGTTGTCGATGGTCACGCCCTTCATGTCCGGCTCGACGATCAGCATCAGGTGGTTGTCGAGGTAGTTCTCCACCCCCTCGACCGCCGCGAAGATGATGGCGAAGCCGATGGCCGGGCCGTTGGTGGCGTAGTTCTTCTCCCCCCGCAGGATCCAGCCGCCGTCCACGCGCCGGGCGGTGGTGTTCAGCATGTACATGTGCTTGCGCTTGGCTTCGCTGCCGACGAAGCTGCCGAGATAGGGCCGCTCGAACATCGGCCTCAGGAACTTCTCGTGCTGGCGCGACGTGCCCAGGCTGTGGATGGCCCAGGCGGTGTGGTTGTGCACCTGGTAGCAGTGGGCGGTGCCGCTGCAGCCGCGGGCGATGACGCGCAGCGCCTGCAGGTAGGTGGCGGGGTCGTCGGTCTCCAGGTTGCTGCCCTTGCCACCCATGCTCCTGGGCAGGGTGGTGGTCAGCCAACCCCGGCGGAACAGCGCGTCGATGTTCTCCACCGGCATGGAACAGTCGCGGTCGTACTCGGGGCCGCGCGGCCGGAACTCCTCGACCGCGAGACGGGCGAGTTCCTGCATGTCGTCGGCTTCGAGAGCCGTAACCGGGTCGATCATAGGGTTTCCTCCCAGGATTTTGTCGTTACCGGCGCGTTTCCGGGCCGCCGCTCACATAGATGATCTGTCCGTTCACGAAGGACGCCGCCTCGCTGGCAAGGAAGGCGATGGTGGCCGCCACGTCCTGCGGCACGCCGACCCGGCCGACGGCGATGGTCTTGGCGCGCTGCGCCTTGTAGTCGTCCGGCTCGAAGCCCAGCCGGCGGGCCGTGAGCTGCGTCATCTCCGTGTCGATGAAGCCGGGGGCGACGGCGTTGACCGTGATGCCGAAGCGGCCGAGCTCCAGCGCCAGCGTGCGGGTGAAGCCCTGGAGCCCCGCCTTCGCCGTGGAGTAGTTGAGCTGCCCGCGGTTGCCCAGCGCCGAGGTGGAGGAGACGTTGACGATGCGGCCGTATTTCTGCGGCACCATCACCCGCTGGGCGGCGCGGGCGCACAGGAAGGCGCCGCGCAGATGAACCGAGATCACCCGGTCCCAATCGTCGTCGCTCATCTTGTGGATGAGGTTGTCGCGGGTCAGGCCAGCGTTGTTGACGAGGATGTCGAGGCGGCCCAGCTCGCGCACGGCGGTGTCGACCATCCCGTCGACCTCCTCGGTGCGGCTGACGTCGCAGGCGACTCCCAGGGCCCGCACGCCGTGGCGCTCCGCGATGGCGGCGGCGGTGGCGCGCGCCGCGTCGCCGTCGAGATCGCAGACGACCACATCGGCACCCGCCTCGGCCATGTGTTCCAGCGTGGCGGCGCCGATGCCGCGCGCCGATCCGGTCACGAGCGCCACACGGCCTTCGAATGGCTTGGTCACTCTTTCCTCCTCCCCTCCGCCGCTCGGTCTCGGCCGTCGCGGGGCAATCCGATGATCAGATACCAGCACAATCAGCGCTCAATGTCATCATCATGTTTGAGCAATTTCGCCAATGCGGTCGGTGTGGAATGGGTTCAAACCGGTGAGCAGGCCGCCACCGTCACGCCGTAGCGTTCCAGCGCGGCGGCGTCCTGATCGCGGCTGGTCAACAGCGTCGCCCGGCCGATGCCCAGCTCGGTCAGGATCTGCGCGGCGATGCCCAGGTCGCGCGGGTTGCTGCCGCTGTCGTGACGGCGCAGCTCGCGCTCACGCAGATGCTCGGATGGGCTGGAGTTGTGCGCCTCGCGGATCAGGACCACGACGCCCCGACCCTCCCGCTCCATGCGCGCCATGGCGGCGTGAAGCTGACCGCCGCGGGCGTAATCCCGGTCGCCCAGGATGTCGTCGAGCAGGTTGACCGAATGCACGCGCACCGGCACCGCGTCCGTTCCGGCCGGATCACCCTTCACCAGCGCCACATGCTCCACGCCATCGACGATGTTGCGGTACACGATCAGGTGGAAACGGCCGCCGTACCGGCTGTCCAGGTCGCGTTCCACCACCCGGCGGACCAGCGTCTCCGTCCGGCGACGGTGGGTGACGAGATCGCCGACATCGGCCATCCGCAGCCCCAGCCGGCGCGCCAGGGCCGCCAGCTCGTCCGGTTGCGCGACCGCCCCGTCGTCGCCCATGACCGTGCAGACCACACCGCAGGGCCCAAGCCCGGCGAGCGCCGCCAGATCCACCGCGGCCTCCGCCGGACCGGGATGGGCCAGCACCCCGCCGTCACGCGCCACCAGCGGGAAGACATGGCCGGGGGTGACGATGTCGGCCGGGTCGGCGGCGGGGTCGATGGCGACGGCGATGGTGCGGGCGCGGTCCTCCGCCGAAATGCCGGTGGACACTCCCTCCCGCGCCTCGATGGACACGGTGAACACCGTATCTTGTCGCGACGCGTTGCGCCGCGGCATCAGCGGCAGGCCGAGCCGGGCCACACGATCGGCGGTGAGCGCAAGGCAGACGAGACCACGGCCATGCCGGGCCATCAGATTGACGACCTCCGACGTCGCCCGCGCGGCGGCGGCCACGAGCGCTCCGTCGAAGGCGCCTCCCCCATCGTTGACGAGGATCGCCATCCGCCCCGCCGCAAGGTCGCAGAGCACGTCGGCGATGGGGGACAGGGGCGGCTGCGGGACCGGGCGGGCGGTGGCGAGCGTGTCGGACACGGGAAAACACCTCCTGCTACAGGGACGAGCCGGCATCCGGTGCCGCCACGTCGCGGTCGAGGCGCCGGCGGGCGTCCTCGCGCAGGCGGAACTTCTGCACCTTGCCGGTGCCGGCGGTGAGGGGAAGCTCGTCCACGAAGAAGACGTGGCGCGGGATCTTGTAAGACGCGAGCTGCGTGCGCAGGAAGGCGAGCAGGTCCGCCTCCTCCCCCGCCACGCCTTCGCTGCGGATCACATAGGCGATGCCGATGTCGCCCTGATCGCTGTCGGGAATGCCGACGACGGCGGTCTCCGCCACGGCGGGGTGGCGGGCGAGCGCCATCTCGATCTCCGACGGCGACACGTTGAAGCCACGGGTCTTGTAGCCGTCGCCGAGCCGGCCCTTGAAGACCAGCCGCCCGTCGTCGGTGAAGGCGCCGAGATCGCCGGTGCGGAACCAGCCATCGCCGTGCATCACCCGCGCCGTCTCCTCCGGCTTCTTGTAATAGCCGGCCATAACGCAATAGCCGCGCACCCAGATTTCACCGGACCGGCCGACCGGCATCGTCTCGAAGCTGGCGGGGTCGACCACGCGCAGCTCCACCCCCGGCATCGGTCGGCCCTGGGTGGTGAAGCGCGCCTCCTGCGGGTCGTCCCACCGGTTGCGGGAGACGACGGTCGTCGTCTCGGTCATGCCATAGCCGGTCATCACCCCCGGCACCCCCATCCGCGTCGCCACGAGGTCGAGAACGCCGCGATCGGCGCTCAGCACGAAACCGATGCGCAGGGAGGAGAGGTCGTAACGGTCGAGGTCCGGCAGCGCGCAGATCTGGTGGATCATAGGGGGCAGCAGATGCACCGCGGTGCAGCGTTCCCGCTGCACGGTCTCGAGAAAGTCGCGCGTCTCGAACTGCTCGCCCAGCACCACCCGACCGCCGCGGACCCAGAATTGGTTCACCCCGTTCATCGTCGCCATCGACCCGAAGAGCGGGATGGACATGTAGAGGCAGTCGTCCGGGCCGAGGTCGATGGGGATGCCGATGTCCCACCCTTTGCGCCACAGGCAATGGGTGATCATCGCCCCCTTCGGCAGCGCCGTGGTGCCGGAGCTGTAGGCGATCAGGGCGGGACGGTCGGGGTCCGTCTCCATCGGCGGCACGGGACGATCGTCCGGCAGGGGTGCCGACCAGTCGGTGGCGCCGGGATAGCCGTCGCCCGGCGGGTCGCAGCAGAGCACATGGCGCAATTCCGGAAGCGACTCGCTCGGCCCGCCGTCCCGGTCGGCCAGCCAGGGGCAGAGGGCGGCGAGATCGGCCAGGAAATCGCGGTGCCCGTCCGGCCCGGGCACCAGCACGGCGCGGCTGTCGGACTGGGCGAGCTGGTAGGCCATCTCCGGCTGTTTCAGCCGGGTGTTCAGCATGACCGTGACCAGCCCCATCTGCGAGGCGCCCAGCCAATAGACAATGTGCTCCGGCCGGTTGGGCAGCCACAGCGCGATCTTGTCGCCGGGGTGCAGGCCGAGCGACGCGAAGCGCGCCGACGCGCGGTCGGCCAGCGACTTCAGATCGCGGAAGGTGAATCGCTGTTCGCGGAACACCAGCGCCTCGCGGGGGCCAAAGCGGTCGGCCAGCAGCTCCAGGCTCTGCGCGTAGGTCTTCCCGACAAACTCGTTCACCGCCTGGACCTCCCTAGGATGTTGTGCTGTATTGTCTTTCGCCGGTCACCGCGGGTTTCCTCACGGGAAACCGGCGGGCGGTTCGGGCCGGCGGCGGGGACGCTGTCGCCGGGCTGATCGGGGCGGTCACCTAATCCGGCTTGGCGCTTCAACGGACAGCCGATCTTGTGCTATTATTTTCCGATACAATCTACCTGTCAATGTCCGCAATCGCATCGGTGCAATCCCGCAGAAGGTGACCATGACCACTGAGACGATGTGGGTCCCCGACATCTCCCGGATCGACGGCCCCCGCTACCTCGCGGTGGCCGCCGCCATCGCCAAGGCGATCGACAGCGGCGAGCTGCCGCCGGGAGCGCAGCTTCCGCCGCAGCGCGACCTGGCCGACCGGCTGGGCGTCACCGTCGGCACGGTCAGCCGCGCCTACGCGCTGGTCAAGAAGCGGCGGCTGGTCAGCGGCGAGGTGGGGCGCGGCACCTTCGTGGAGGGCGTGCGCCGGCCGGCCGCGGCGGAGGCGGCCAACGCCGACAAGACCCCACGGGCGGTGGATTTCGCCTGCTTCCGCTCCCCCGTCGAAGGGTTGCCCGACCTGTTGGCGAAGGCTTTAATGCAGGTCGGCGAGCGGTCGGCGCTGCTGCCGCTCCACAAATACCCGCCCGGTGCCGGCTTCATGAGCCACCGGACGGCGGGCGCCGCCTGGATCCGCCGCTCCGGCCTGATCGTCGGGCCAGAGAACGTTCTGGTCTGCGGCGGGGCGCAGCAGGCGATCGCGGTGGCGATGCTGACCTTCGTCGTGCCCGGCGACATCCTGCTGACGGAGCGTGTGACCTATTCCGGAACGCGGTCGCTGGCGACCTTGCACGGGATCCGGCTCCAGGGCGTGGCGATGGACGACGACGGGATGCTGCCCGACGCTCTGGAGGAGGCGAGCCGCGCCACCGGCGCGCGGGTGGTCTATCTCCAGAGCCGGCTGCACAACCCCACCGGCATCACCATGCCGGTGGAGCGGCAGCGGCAGCTCGCGGCCGTCGCGCGCCGTCTCGACCTCATCCTGATCGAGGACGACGCGGTGGCCAGCGCCTCCACCGCCCTACCGGAACCCCTGGCCGCCCTGGCGCCGGAGCGCACCTGCTACATCACCAGCGTGTCGAAGAGCATCAGCCCGCTGCTGCGGCTGGGCTACATCGCCGTACCGCCGCATCTCTTTGAGCGGTTGGCCGCCACCTACCACACCATGGCGCTGTCGGAATCGCCGGTCGTGGCCGAGGTGATGGCGCTGATGATGAGCAACGGCTGGGCCGACGACATCGCCCGCCGCTATCTGGAGGAGATGGAGCAGCGCCACGCGCTGGCTCGCAGCCTGCTACCCGGCGTGCCGATGCGGTCCAACCCGGCAGCCTTCTTCCTGTGGCTGACCCTGCCCGCACACTGGTCGGTGGACGAGTTCGTTCCGGCGGCGGAGCGGGATGGGCTGGTGCTGGCTTCCGCGGTGAACTTCACGGTGGACCGCGACCGACCGGTGCATGCCGTGCGCGTCTCCCTCAATCCCAGCACCAGTCAGGATGTGCTGCGCCGGGGGCTCAGCACCCTTGCCGGCCTGCTGGCCGCCCGGCCCTACCCCAAGACACCGGTGATCTGACGCCCATCGCCCGTACGCCCCGGTCACCGGGAACGTACGGGCGGGTGGCCGTCAGGCGTCGTGCCGGCCGACCACGACCACGCTGCAAACGTTCTGGTGCGGCGCGCCGCCCAGATTGTGGGTCAGGCCGAAGACGGGGTCGGTCACCTGCCGGGGGCCGGCGCGGCCCTGGAGCTGGAGGTACATCTCGTACAGCATGCGCAGGCCCGACGCGCCGATGGGATGGCCGAAGCATTTCAGCCCGCCGTCGATCTGGCAGGGCAGCCCGCCGGTGGAATCGAAGACGCCGTCCAACACGTCGGTGACCGCACCGCCTTCGGGCGACAGATGCAGGTCCTCCATGGTCACCAGCTCGGTGATGGAGAAGCAATCGTGCACCTCCGCCAGGCTGATCTGCGCGCGCGGGTCGGTGATGCCCGCCTCCTTGTAAGCCCTGCTGCTGGCGATGCGGGCGGTCTTGAAATAGCTGCCGTCCCAGGAGTTGTGACCGGCCTCGACGCCGTTGGAGACGGAGAGCTGCATCGCCTTCACGGTGACGAAGTCCTTGCGCCCCATGCCGCGGGCGATGTCCGGCGTGGTGACGATGGCGCAGGCCGCCCCGTCGCTGACCCCGCAGCAGTCGAACAGCCCCAATGGCTCGGCCACCATCGGGGCCTGGAGCACGGTGTCGAGCGTGATCGGCTTGCGCAGGTGCGCCTTGGGGTTCTTGGCACCGTTGTCGTGGCTTTTGATCGACACGTGCGCCATGGCGCGCTTCAGGTCCTCCGCCGCGATGCCGTGCTTGGCGCGGTAGGCGGCGGCGAGCTGCGCGAAGGAGCCGGGGGCCGAATAGTTGGCCCACCACATGGAGTTCAGCGCACCGCGGCTGCGCTGCGGAAGCCCGCCGTAGCCGGTGTCCTTCAGCTTTTCCACCCCCAGCGCCAGCGCGATGTCGCAGGCCCCGGCGGCGACCGCGTACACCGCCCCGCGCAGCGCTTCCGACCCGCTGGCGCAGAAATTCTCCACCCGCGTCACCGGGATGTAGGGAAGGCGCAGGCCAAAGGCGAGTGGGATGCCGCCCTTGCCCACATGGATCTCCTCGATGGCGGTGGCGAGCCACGCCGCCTCGATGTCCTTGGTCTCAAGCCCGGAGTCGCGCAGGCATTCGGTGTACGCCTCGACCATCAGGTCGTCGGCGTCGGCGTCCCAGCGTTCCCCAAACTTGGAGCAGCCCATGCCGACGATGGCGACGCGATCCCTGATTCCGCTGGCCATGCTCATGCCTCCCCAGTGGGTGCGGGGGTCGCTTTCCAGAAATAGCGCCTGAATCCGCGGTTGTCGTCGTAGTCCTTGACCCGGAACATCATGCGCATGGGCATGCCCACGGCGACGCTGCCGGGCTCCACATCGGTGAAGTTCGCCAGGAAACGCCCGCCCTCCGCGAACTCCACCATCCCGTAATGGGCCGGCGGATCTGGGGAGTAGGTCAGGTGGTCGGCCGACCAGGTGAGGATCCGCGCGGCGCTGTCGGCGAAGCGGTGGTCCTCCTGGGTGTGGAAGGCGCCACAGTCGGGGTTGACGCAGACGTTGGTCTTCGGGAACTGGCAGGTCCCGCAGGCGGTGCAGCGCCCGCCCACCAGCCCGGTCAGCATGCGGCGGCGGCGGTAGAGCTGGGTCAGGGCGGTCTGGTGGTCCAACTCGGCCCGCATCCCCTTGTCGCGCTCCACGAGGCCGTTGAAGGCGAGGAACTTGGCGTAGTTGGTCTCGGTCTTCCCGCGCGCCAGATGGCCGCGGATGCCGAGCGGGCGCGGCGCATCCGCCAGCGCATCGGTGGTGCGGAAGACCAGCGCGTCGCAGCCCTGGCCGAAGCCCGCCACCAGGATCCACTGGCCGGGCTTCGCCCGCTCCAGCGCATCGACCAGCATGACCAGCGCGTGCGCCGCCCCGGTGTCGCCGCAGGTTGCGTGCAGCGTGTCAGCGACCGCCGCCTCCGGAATGCCCAGCGCCTTCGCCACCGAACGGCCGACGCGCCCGCCGGGGTTGGGAAGGATGAAGTGGTCAACGTCGGCCGGTGACAGGCCGGCCGCCTCCAGCGCCGGACGGACGGCCGACGGGACCAGCTTCATGTAGCCCTCGTCGCGGATCCAGCGCTCCTCCCACACATAGTCGAACTCGCGGGTCTGGCCGCGGTAATGGTCCACAAAGTCCACGGCGGTGGAATGGCTGGCCCGCAGCTCGGCAAGCACGCCCTCCCTGCCCAGCAGAAGGGCGGCGGCACCGTCGCCGAAGGCCAGCTCCTGCCCACCGGCGGCCTTGCTGCGCCGGTTCTCCGACGCGACGAACAGGGTGTTCCCGCCGCCGGCGGGCAGCGCCTTCAGCGCCGCGATCAGGCCGGAGGTGCCGGCGCGCTGGGAGGAGGTGACGTCCAGCGTCTCGATGTCCGGTCCGAGATCCAGCGCCTCCACCACGATGCCGGCGTTCTGCCGGTCGGCGAAGGGCAGCGAGGTGGAGGCGAGGTGGAGCGCACCGACGGGGCCCCGCGACCCGCGCAGCGCGTCGCGCGCGGCTTCCACCGCCATGGTCACGCTGTCCTCGTCCCAGTTGCACATGGACCGTTCGCCCTTGCCCTGGCTGCGCAGTCCGGGGGCGGCCCAGCCGTTCGTCTCCACCACGGCGCGGCGGCTGAGGCGGAGACGCGGTATGTATCCGCCATAGGCGGTGATGCCGATCATGTCAGGTGCCCTGCTCTGTTGCCGTTCCGCCGGTGCTCGCGTCCGGGGCGCGGTGGGCGGCGGCGAGCTCCACCTCCCAGGCCAGATAGGCCCGCATGCCCTCGACGCCCTTGTGATAGGGCGGATCCACCACATCGCCGCCGTCGTCCATGCCGGCGGGAAGGCCATGCTCCACCGGGTGGCCGCTGTCCGCCCAGGCGGCGGTTCCCTCGCGCAGAGCGGTCGCGTTGCGGAAGCCCCGCTGCCGCAGCGTGGCGGCGGCCAGCACGGCTTGGTCGGGGTCCCGCGCGGTCACCACCAGCGGCGCGTCGCGCGGCCCGATCGCGCTCTCGCGCGCTTCGAGCCAGCCGCGGGGGATCCAGAGCGCACCCGGCAGATGCGCCTCCGCGTATTGCCGGCTGGTGCCCACATCCACAAGGACGGGCGCCAGCCGGTCACGCAGCAGGGCCGCCAGTGTGTCGGCGCCGATCTGCGGCACGGCGATGCGCGCCTCGCACAGCAGTGGCGACGGAACCCGCCCGCGCCCGGTCTCCAACGGCAAGCCCGCCGCCGTCCAGGCCGGGAGCCCGCCGGCCAGCACGGACACCCGCGCGAAGCCCATCCGCAGAAACCACCACGCGGTCAGCCACGCCCGCGCGTCGCCCTCGTCGATGAACACCACCGGGGCGCCGGGGACGGCGACGAAATCATCGGTGCGCTGCACCGCCTGACCGCCGGGCAGCGCCACGCTGCCGGTGATGTGCCCCCGCCCGTACGCGTCGAGCGGGCGAACGTCGAAGGCGTACAGTAGCTTGCGGTCGCGGTCGGCGAGCCGCGCCCGCAGATCCGCCGGATCGACAGCGCGCACGCCAGCCTCCTCCGCCAAACGGCGGGCGACGGCGGCGACCCGCGCGACCGAGTCCGGCCCGGCCGGCGGCAGCACCCGGTCGGCCCCCGTCTCCAGCGCGTGGCCGGCCAGACGCCAGCCCATGGTGCCGTTCTCCAGCGCCTCCACCGGCCCGAAGCCGAGGCGGCGCAGCGTGGCGGTGCCGATGATGCTCCGGGTGCGGCCGGCGCAGTTGACCACCACGCCGTCGTAGCGCCGGGCCAGCTCCTCCGCGTGCAGCGCGATCTCGAAGCTCGGGGCGCTGTGGCCGCCGGGGATGCAGCCCTGGCGGTGCTCCTCCGGCGTGCGCACGTCGCAGACAACGAGGCGCTCACCGGCCGCCATGCGCTGGCACAGCCGGTCGGCGGTCGTGTAGGGGATGCCCTCCTCCGCCAGCACCCGCTCGCCGAAGGCCTTGCTCGGCACATTGGAACCGGTCGCGACCGGATGACCGGCGGCGCGCCACGCGCCGAGTCCGCCCTCCAGACTGTGCACGTCCGTGTAACCCAGCGCACGCAGCGTCTCCGCCGCCAGCACAGCCCGCCCGTCGTCGCCGTCGTAGAGCACGATCCTGACGCTGCGGGTCGGGAGCAGATCGGCGGCCCGCGCCTCGATCTGCCGGCGCGGCAGGAAGGTGGCCCCGGGGATGTGCCCGGCGTCGGCCTCCCCCGCCTCGCGCACGTCGAACAACGCCCAGTCGCGCCTCGGCCAGCCGTCACCCAGCCAATCGACGAGCGTCCGGACGGTCAGCGCGCTCACGCGCCGCCCCCGCGCGCCGCGCGGTAGATGGTGGTGCGGCGGTGGACGAAGACCGGGCGCCCGTCCGGGTCGCTGCCGCGCACCTCCTGCACCAGCAGCTCGACCGGGCCGCTCTTCCACTCCTTGTCGACCACCTCCACGAAATGGACCCGGCACTCGAAGCGGTCGCCGGCCAGGATGGGGCGTTCGTGGTGGAAGGCCTGCTCGCCGGCCAGGACGCGGCGGCGGTCCAGGTGACGCGTCCACACCGGCTCCTCCGGCGCGCGGAAGCTGGCCGGGAAGGTGGGCGGGGCGATGATGCCGGCGTAGCCGGCGGCGCGCGCCGCGTCGGCATCGACATACACCGGGTTGGGATCGCCGATGGCCTCCGCGAAGCGGCGGATGGCGCCCTTCTCCACCTCGACCACATAGGGGTCGCTGACGGAGCCGATGAGGGAGCGGTCGATCTCCATGCCGGTCACCGGCTCTTCTTCCACTGGCTGAGCGGGCGGTCGAGGATCGCCGAAGCGATCATGTTCTTGTGGATCTGCAGCGTGCCGCCGTAGATCGAGCCGCCGCGCACCTCGGCATAGCGGTGGGCCAGCGGGTATTCCTTGGTGTAGCCGTTGGCGCCATGGATCTGGATGGCGTCGTCGCAGATCTCCTTGGCCGCCTGGGCCGTGTAGACCTTGGCGATCGAGGTTTCGAACGGCACCGGCAGCCCGTGCTCCCCGGCCCCGGCGGCGGCGCGGTAGGTGAGGAGCTGGGCCGCCTCCAGCTTCACCCGCATGTCCGCCAGCATCCACTGGATGCCCTGGAAATCGCTGATCTCGCGGTTGAACTGGCGCCGCGTCTTGGAATACTCCACCGCCATGCCGTAGGAGGCCTGGGCGGAGCCCAGCATGCGGGCGATGCTGCCCAGCCGCTCGGCGTTGTAGACGCTGATCAGCCGGCCGAAGGCGTTGCCGTCGGCCAGGATGTTCTCCCGCGGAACACGGCAGTCGTCGAAATACAGCTCGAACAGCAACTCGTCGGCCATGTTCAGCGTGCCGCGGCTGTGGCTGAAGCCCGGCGCGTCGTGCGGCACGATCACCGCGCCGATGTCCTTGGGCGAGCCGCTGTCGCCGAAGCGGCAATACACCACGGTGAAATGGTTGTGGTTGACGAAGCTGACGAACTGCTTCTGGCCGTTGATCACCACATGATCGCCATTGATCCGGGCGGTGGTGCGAAGGGCGGTGGCGGCGGAGCCGGCCTCCGGCTCGGTGATGCCGATGCCGATGCCGATCTCCCCCTGGCAGACACGGCCGACGAAGCGCTGCTTCTGCTCGTCGGTCCCAAGCTCGACGATGGCGCCGACGGCACCGGTGGAGGAGCGGTGGGCCAGGGCGCCCAGCGTGGAGGAGCATGCCTGGAGATTCTGGATCAGCAGCACCGTGTCGAGCAGCGACAGCCCCACCCCGCCCAGCGATTCGGGCAGGTTGAGACCGAGCAGACCGTGCTCCGCCATCTCCCGCCGCAGCCGGGCAATGCCAGCCGCACTGTCGTCCTTGCACAGCTCCTGCAGCTTGCGCCGATGGATGTCGTGCACCGAGTCCACGAGCTGCCGCTGCTGCTCGCTCAGTTGGAAGTTCATGGCGTTCCCTGCCCCGCAATGCGCAATCTGCGTGCATTGTTGCTTGATCAATCGCATCAATCAAGCCAAACTTCCATCATCATGGCTGTTACACTCCGGCGCGGCGCGCCCGGAGCACCGGAGGAGGACGCATGCCCGCCATCGACCAGGACCAGTTCAAGCGCGGCATGCGTCTGCTCGCGGCCGGGGTCACTGTGATCACCACGACCCGCGACGGCGTTCCGCACGGGCTGGTCGCCACCGCCGTCTGCTCGGTCTGCGCCGAACCGCCGACGCTTCTGGCCTGCGTCAACCGCTCCTCCAGCGCCCACGACCCGATCCGCGACAGCGCCCGCTTCTGCGTGAACGTGCTGGAACAGCGCCAGCTCGACGCCGCCCGCCGCTTCGTGTCGGCGCCGCGGGACGAGCGGTTCGGCGCCTTCGCACTCACCACCCTTGTCACGGGGGCACCGGTGCTGGACGGGGCGCTGGTCAGCTTCGACTGCGAGGTGGCGGAAGAGGCCTCGGCCGGAACGCACACGGTGTTCTTCGGCCGCATCGTCGCGGTGCGCGTGTCCGATCCGCTGGCGCCCCTGATCTATTTCAACGGCGGCTACGCCACGGCCGCGCCCCTGCCGATTGAGATGCCGTCACCCTGAGGGGGGGCGCGTTCCGGCCACGCGGCCCCCACCCGCCCAGCGGGGGATGGTCGGGGTGGGGGAAAACCCTGCGTTACGTCCGCAGCCGCAACAGCGTCTGGCCCTGCACCACGGGCATGCCCTCCTCCACCAGGATCTCGGTGACCGTGCCGTCGGCGGGGGCGTTCATGGCGATCTCCATCTTCATGGATTCCACCACCAGCAGCAGGTCGCCGCCCGCCACCCGGGTGCCCGGCGTCGTGTCGATGGTGAAGACCACGCCCGCCACCTCGGACGTCACATCCAATTCCGCCATACCTGAATCCCCTTCCCTGTTCCTGTGTTTCAAATCACGCCGGCCGGGCGGCCAGCAGGCCTGTGTGGATGTCGCCGGCCAGCACGCGCGGGTCTTCGGTGAGTGCCAGCAGGGCCGGAATGTTGGTGCTGATGCCCCGCACGACGAAGGCGGCCAGTGCCTCGCGCAGCCGACCGATGGCGATGCTGCGCGTCTCGCCCCACGCGATGAGTTTGGCGATCATCGGGTCGTAATAGGGCGTGACCGTGCCGCCTTCCGCATAACCGGTCTCCACCCGCACATGCTCCATGCGCGGCGGCCGGAACACATCGAGCGGGCCGGGGCTGGGCAGGAAGCGGACGGGATCCTCGGCGTAGACACGCGCTTCGATGGCGTGGCCGTGCAGCCGCACCCTGTCCGGCAGTACCGACCCGATCCACTCCCCGGCGGCCAGCCGGATCTGCGAGGCCACGATGTCGACGCCGGTCACCGCCTCCGTCACTGCGTGCTCGACCTGCAAACGGGTGTTCATTTCGATGAACTGGTAATGCCCCGTGGCCGATCGCAGCATTTCGACCGTGCCGATGTTGTTGTACCCCAGCCGGGCGAGCGCCCGCACCGACGTGTCGGCCATCGCCTCCAGCTCCGCCCGTTCGATGCCGGGGGCCGCGGCTTCCTCCAGCACCTTTTGGTGCCGGCGCTGGACCGAGCAGTCGCGCTCGAACAGGTGGCGCACATTGCCGTGGTTGTCGGCCATGATCTGGAACTCAATATGGCGCGGCGCCACCAGCAGCCGCTCCAGATAGACGTCGGCGTTGCCGAAGCCGCGCTGCGCCATGGAACGCGCCCGGACCAGGGCCTTGAGCAGCTCGGCGTCGTCCATCGCGGGCAGCATGCCGACCCCGCCGCCCCCGGCCGCCGGCTTCACCAGCACCGGATAGCCGATGCGTTGCGCAGCCGCCATGGCCTCCCCGTCGTCGGCCGGCAGCACGGCGGAACCGGAGCCGACGGGAATGCCCGCCTCAGCCATCATTGCCCGCGCGCGCGTCTTGTGGCCCATGGCGTCGAGCCACCGCGGCTCCGGCCCGATGAAGGCGATGCCGTGACGGATCAGCAGCTCCGCGAAACCCGCATTCTCCGACAGGAAGCCGTAGCCGGGGTGCACCGCGTCGACCGATTCAGCGCGCGCCGCGGCCAGGATCGCCTCGGCGTTCAGGTAGCTGGCGCGCGGCGGGGCGGCGCCGATGCACACGGCCCGCCCGGCCTCGGCCAGATAGAGGGCGTCGCAGTCGGCGTCCGAATAGACCGCCACGGACTGGATCCCCAGCGCGTTCAGCGCCCGGATGATCCGCGCCGCGGCGGCGCCCCGGTTCGCGACCAGCACTCTGTTGAACATCCGCCGCCTCCCGCTCGTGCGCATCGATGTGGACCCCGGGCGGAGTATATTGTCCCACAGAGAAACGGTGCAACTCATATCAAATGGCTTGACGTACTATATATCAATGCACCAATCTTCCCACACCGACACCCGACGCGCCGCACCCGGCGCTGACGGGCCGACGGTCGAGCCAGCCCCAACAAGGCCCGTCATGGACGAACAAATCCTATCCGAACTGTGGACGAGACGCAGCGAGGCGCGCGCCATGGGCGGGCCGGAGCGGCTGGAAAAGCTGCGGGCCGGCGGCAAACTGAACGCGCGCGAACGGCTGGACCTGTTGCTCGATCCCGGTTCCTTCACCGAGATCGGTGTGCTCGCGCGCAGCCAGCATGCCGACCTGCGCGACCGCACACCGGCCGACGGGCTGGTGGCGGGTTACGGCACCATCGATGGCCGCACCGTCTATGTGACGTCGGAGGACGCCTCGGTCCTCGCCGGCACCCGCGGGCGGGTGGCCGAGGCGAAGACCGTGCGCATCCGCGACCTCGCCTTCCAGCACAAGAAGCCCTTCATCGCGCTGATGGAGGCCGGGGCCGGGCGGTTCCAGGAGAACAACGGCGCCATCGCCGCCGGCATCGGCAACCGCTTCCGCGAGCATTTCCGCCTGTCCGGCCGCGTGCCCCAGATCGCCGCGGTGATGGGCGCCTGCTTCGGCGGCCCGGCCTTCACCGCGGCGCAGTCGGATTGCACCGTTCTGGTGAAGGGCACCGGTTTCATCGGCATGTCCGGCCCGCCGGTGGTGAAGGTGGGCATCGGCCAGGATGTCACCAACGACGAGCTTGGCGGCGCCGATGTCAGCGCCCGGCTTACCGGTCAGGCCGACCATGTGGCCGAGAACGACGCCGACTGCCTGCGCTTCATCCGCGAGTTCCTGTCCTTCTTTCCGTCGAGCTGCTTCGAGGCGGCCCCGCGGGCAGAGCCGGTGCCGGCGGCCGTGGACACGCCGGAGGGGCAGAGCCGCATCCGCGCCATCGTCTCCGAGAACCACCGACGCGCCTACGACATGCGCGAGCTGATCGCTCTGCTGGTGGACGGTGGCCACAGCCTTCCCTACCGCCCGCTCTACGGCCCCAGCCTGATCACGACCTGGGCGCGGATGGATGGGCAGCCGGTCGGCATCATCGCCAGCAACCCCATGCAGATGGCGGGCGTCATCTGCGAGAAGGCGGCGCAGAAGGTCCGCAAGTTCGTCGACATCTGCGACGCCTTCCACATCCCGCTGGTGTTCCTGACCGACTGCCCTGGATTCCTGGTCGGGCCGGACATGGAGCGGCACCGCATGGTGTCGCTGGCCTCCCGCCTTCTCAACTCGGTCATCGCGGCGTCGGTGCCGAAGGTGACGGTGATCCTGCGCAAGGCCATCGGGCTCGCCTATCTGGCGCTGGGCGGCAAGACCATGAGCCCCGACGCCATCGTCGCCTGGCCCACCGCGCGCTTCGACGTGATGGGGCCGGCGGCCGGGGTGGAGTTGGTGTATGGCCGCGAGATCGCCGCATCCGCCGATCCGAAGGCGCGTCGCGCCGAACTCCTGCGGGAGGCCGACGAGGCGGCGAGCGCCTATCTGGCCGCGGAGATGGCGCTGATCGACGACGTGATCGACCCGGCGGAAACCCGTGCCGTGATCCTGGGGGCGCTCGACCGCTGCCGCGACCGCTCGCCGCCCGGCTTCAAGCACCGCATCGACCCGTGACAGACCCCAAGGACAGGGAGACCGCCATGCCGAGCGTGGAAAGCTGGGATCTCGAGGCCGACGTGGTCGTCGTCGGCTATGGCGCCGCCGGGGCCGTGGCCGCCATCGAGGCGCACGACGCCGGGGCCGAGGTGCTGCTGATCGAGAAGATGCCCTTCCCTGGCGGCCTGTCCATCGTGTCGGCCGGCGGCATCCGCATCGGCTTCGACCGCGATCAGGTGCTCGCCTATTTGAAGGCCACCTGCGGCGGGCGCACGCCCGATGACCTGCTAGAGGTGCTGGCCGATGGCATGGTGGAGGCGCCGGACTACATCCGCCGTCTCGCCGCGGTCAACGGGGCGGAGGTGCGGGTGACCCCGGCTCTCGGCAACTATCCGCTGCCCGGCTACGAAGCGCTCGGCTATTGCGACATCGGCACCGTACCGGCGCTGGAGGGGGCGACCGGGCACCACGCGGTGCGCGGCATCAAGGCCGGGACGCGGCTGTTCAAGGTGCTGGAGGACAATGTGGAGGCGCGCGGCATCCGCGTGCTCCACCGCACGGCGGCGGATCGGCTGCTGACCGGACCGGACGGCGCCGTCACCGGCCTCCGCGCCACGGTGGACGGAACCATGCGGCGCATCCGCGCCCGCCGGGGTGTGGTTCTCGCCTGCGGCGGGTTCGAGGCGAACGAGGAGATGAAGCGCCAGTATTTCCAGGCGCAGCCGGTGCTGGCCGGCTCCTTCCGCGGCAACACCGGCGACGGCATCGCGATGGCACAGGCGGTGGGCGCCGACCTCTGGCACATGTGGCACTATCACGGCCCCTATGGCCTGCGCCACACAGACCCCGACTTCCCCTTCGCCTTCTATTTGAAGGCCATCCCGATGTGGACCCCGGGGCGGCTTGACCGGCTGTCCAGCCTGGGCGTGGCCGACCCGGCCGGCGGTGCACCGGCGTCACAGAAGGCGCTGGCACGGATGGCCTGGATCCTGGTGGACCAGGGCGGCCGGCGCTTCATGGACGAATACCCGCCCTACCCCGGCGACACCGGCGTCCGTCCCTTCGACCAGTTCGATCCCAAGACCCAGCGCTTCCCGCGCATCCCGGCCTTCATGATCTTCGACGAGGAGGGGCGGCGGCTTTACCCGATGGGCCGCCCGGTTCACAACGACGCCGACGCGCGCTACGAATGGAGCGCCGACAATCTGCGCGAGGTCGAGCTGGGCATCTTCGAACGGGCGGACAGCCTGGAGGATCTCGCCCGGCCCATGGGGGTGCCGGCGCACGAGCTGGTGCGCACGGTCGAGCAATGGAACCGCGCCGTGGCCGAAGGGCATGACGAGGAGTGGGGGCGCCAGCCCTCCACCATGCTGCCGATCGCCCGCCCGCCCTTCTATTTCGGCCGGGTCTACCCGGTGGTCATCAACACCCAGGGCGGCCCGCGCCACAACGTCCGGCAGGAGGTGGTGAACCCCTTCGGCGAGCCGATTCCTCGCCTGTTCGCCGCCGGAGAGTTGGGAAGCCTGTTCGGGCACCTGTATCTCAGCGGGGGCAATCTGGCGGAATGCGTCGTCGGCGGGCGAATCGCCGGGCGCAACGCGGCGGTGATGCCGTCGTGAGCGGGCCGGTCCTCCTGACATCCGATGTGGATGGGGTGCGCACGCTGCGCCTCAACCGGCCGCAGGCGCTGAACGCGCTGGACCGCGCGCTGATGGAGGCTCTGACAGCGGCTCTGGACTCCGCGGACGCCGATCCCGCGGTCGGAGCGGTGCTGCTGGCCGGCACCGGCACGTCCTTCTGCGCCGGGGCCGACGTGAAGGAGCACACCGGCCTGACCAGCGCCGAGCTGGTGCGCGAGCATGCCGGCCGCACCGCGGCGCTTTACCAGAGGCTCGCCC
>OFDN01000408.1_pt1 | contig 36254 bp, 27 predicted proteins | sample 1520971 | NCBI WGS metagenome assembly OFDN01 (sample SAMEA94257418, study PRJEB24077) | hot springs metagenome | biome: Aquatic biome; feature: Geographical feature; material: Water | place: India | collected 2012-06-12 | depth 5 m | reverse complement strand
ATTTATTTTTGAGGTATATTAAATAATTGTTAAAGTCGCTTTTAAAGCTATTAACAAATTCATCTTTAAACTGGTTCTGTTTGCTTTGGTAGGTCAGGTATCCAATAAAATACGCATTATTAGGCAAATTATTGTCATTTAGTAGCCATTTCTTCTTATTTATCAGTCTTTTCTCAAACTCACCAGCAAGTAATGTATCTGTCGAATTGATAATCTCTATAATTAAATCTTTTTTCTGACGCTTCTTTTCCTGAATTGTCATTTTCTGAGACATATTTTTATATAGGCTATCAAGTTTCTTAGCTCCTCTCAATAAATGCTGGCTATATGCATCATTGTATTTTTTTGAGAATTGATAGCGTTTAAGTTCTTTTGAATCTTTGCCATATTTACTCTCAAGAAATCGGATTGCCCCATAATCACCTACGAAATCGGCTAAGTTTTCATTGAACTCTAAATTGTTTTTTACAAAAAGTGTACCATGGGTTAGCTCATGGATAATGAGTGCAGCAAGCCTACCTTCTGATTTTTCTAACATCGAACTCAGAATGGGGTCTTTTAAATACCCTAAGGTACTCCAAGCAGATACTTCATTGAGTTGGGTATCATAACCTTGTCTCTTTAGCTCATCAAGTTCATCGTCAGCGATTGACTTTTCAAAATGTCCTTTGTAGCTGAAAGTCCCAATAATAGGGAAATGCCATTTTCTTGCTTTTAGTTCGAAGGCTTCTGAAGCAGTGATTACCCACAAAATCGGCTTTTGTTGTTGGTCATAAAATGTTGTATAATTTTCGGAAGGATTCAACCCTAGCGAATCAACAGCAAACTTTTTTATTTCTTGAATTAGTTGAATTCTACTTTTTAGTGAGTCGGGAAAAGTTTTATCGGCTAAAACTTCTTCAACTGGCCGAGTATTTAAAATTATTTTCACTTGCCCTTTTGCCTGTCGATAAGCGTAAACTGTCGAGTCAAAATTGAAGATAATAAATACGAACAAGAGTATAAGTAATCCGATGAAAGTAAATTTTAAAGCTTTCAAGATTTTTTTCATCATATTCGTAGTTTTAAGAAGTGTATAAAACAAAAAAATCCTAAACTTTTCAATTTAGGATTTTCAGAGCCCCCAGCCGGGATCAAACCAGCGACCTACTGATTACAAGTCAGTTGCTCTATCAGCTGAGCTATGGAGGCAATTACTTTAACATTTTTGGCTTTTGAGGCCGTTATTTTGTTATCGTGGTGCAAAATTAGTCTGATATACTTAATTAAGCAAGTATTTTTTGAAATTTTTCTTAATATTTTTTCTGTTTACTTCTAACTAATTGGAAGTCAGTAATTTAAAAAAATAGAGAACTTTTTCAAGCTCTCTATTTTTCTGTATTATTCGCCAGCGGCAATAATAATCTTTAATTTTTGTTTGAGTTCGTTCAACTCTTTTTCTGCCCCTTTAATTTTGGTTTCGTATTCAGCACGAACCGAAGATGCATTTTTTGAACGAGCGAAAAACTCAATATTATTTTGCCACAAATGAATATCATCTTCGATGGTTTTCATTTTACGACGGATGTCATTCTCTTTTTTGTCTAATTCTTTAGAACCACCTTTTTCTCCTTTAGTTACTACTTCAACTTCGTTTTGTAGAACCATTTTTTCTTTCTCTGCTCCGCTGATTCCACTGCTACCTTTTACAAATGAGTTGATAGCATCTACAAAACGGCGTTGGGTGCTTTGCATGTCTTTGCGAGGTACAAAACCAATAGCATTGTATTGAGCTTTAAACTCTGCAAGTTTTGAAAGTTGCGTATCTCCACTTTTCGCTAAGGCTTCAATTTCTTCACAAATCGCAATTTTTTGCTTTAAATTTTCTTCATATTCCGCTTCAATTGCATTGCCTTTGGCACGCTTTCCATCAAAGAAAGTATCACAAGCTTTTTTGAAACGCTCGTAAATTTTATCTTTCATTTTTTCAGGAACGTGGCCAATCGTTTTCCATGTTTTTTGTAGTTCAACTACCTTATCGGTAAATGCGGCAGAATAATCACCTGATGCGACTAAAGCCTCTACTTGTTCGCAAAGGATAGTTTTTGCTTTTAAGTTTTCTTCTCTTTGTGCTTCTAATTTCGCAAAGAAATCACCTTTGTTACGGAAGAAAGTTTTCAACTGACCCCAAAATTCACGACTTATTTCCTTGCCTTTATCTTTAGGCATCGCACCTTTGATGGCATTCCATTGGTCTTGAATAGCCATTACTTCTTTAGTTTTGGCGTTCCACTCGTTAATGCTATCGGTGTTGAACTGAATATAAGGCTTGAGGTTTTCTACTAAACGAGCTTTGGCCGCATAAATTTCATCTTGTAATTGATTTGCTTGGGCAGTCTGCTCACGACGTTTGTTATGAATAATATCAAAAGCGGCTTTCAGGCGTTGCCAAAGTTCTTCTTGTGCTTCGCGTGCTGCAGGGCCAATGTGCTTATATTCTTCAAGTAAATCATTCGCCTGGCGGAGGGTTGAGTTTGAAAGGCCTTCTCCACCAATTGATTGAGCAATTGCTTCAATTTTAGAAACGATATCAGCTTTTGCGTTGAAATTTTTCTTGCGATCTAGGTCTTTTAATTCGTTTTGGATATGACGAATACTAAAATATCTATCAACTAAAGCGTTGTATGCAGACCATAAACTGGTATTATGTGGTGAATTTACATTTCCGGCATTTTTCCAATCTTCTTGAATTTTTTTAAATTCTTGCCAGTTACTTTTTGTACCACCTTTTTCTTCTTCATCAACCACTTCGCGTAAACGTTGAAGTAATTGAGTTTTACGCTCGAAATAATCTTCTTTCAAACGCTCGATTTTTTGGAAGAAAGTATTTTTGGTATCTCTGATTTGTGCATTGAGGGATTCGAAGCGAACAATATAATTATCGTTTTTGTATTCAAATCCTTCATTGTTACCATTATCTGCAATATATTTTTTTAATGCTTCTACTTTTTCTTTTGCTTTGAGGTCATCAAAAATTGGCTTGATTTCACGCATTACTACATCTGCGTTTTTTACATCAGAAACGCTTACGGTATCAGCTTTAATTGAGGCCAAAAGTTTTTCGGCAAGTTCAACAAAATCTTTTTTAGTGAAGTTGCTATAATCGACATCTTCAGCAATAGAAACTTCTTCATCAATTGGTTCGATGGAAGCTATGTTATCATTACTATCAACTACTTCTTGTGCAGTAATTGGTTCGATAGTAGTTGGGGTTTCTTCTATTGTATTTACCACTTCGCTTGCTACGTTATTCTCTGTAGTTTCTTCAACTACTTCATTTTGAACTGTATTAGCTGCTTCTTCAACCTTCACTTCGGTTGCAATTTCGATTGTGTCTTTTTGCTCGTTCATATTATCTTTGGCTGTTTCCTCAATTTTTATTTTATCTACATTTTCAGTAGATTGCTCTACATTTGCAGAAGATAATTCTTCGTCAATTGTAGTATCCGCGGCGTTTTCTGTTAAGTCCAATTCTTTATTGGTCATTTCTAAATGTTCTGAAAAGTTCTCATTAGATTTGCAAATGTAATAAGAATTGTTTTAGGTTTTAAAAACTTCTTTATCCTTATACTGTTATATACGAAAAAAAATATAAAAACGTTGCAAATCAAATGAATAAAACACATATAGCCGCTTTAAGGCAATCTTACACACGAAACGAACTGTTAGAGGAAAATGTTTTAACAAATCCATACGAGCAATTTGGTAAATGGTTTGAAGAAGCATTGAATGCTCAAATTTTAGAGCCTAATGCCATGACCTTATCGACCATTTCGGGAGGTAGAGCACACGGTAGAGTTGTATTATTAAAAGGCTTTGACCAAAATGGATTTACATTTTATACTAATTATAGAAGTAACAAAGGAAATCAAATAGCAGAAGTACCTTTTGTGTCTCTTACATTTCTTTGGGGAGAACTTGAGCGACAAGTTAGAATTGAAGGAAGTATAGAAAAAGTAAGTGAAGCAGAATCAGATGCTTATTTTCATTCACGGCCGAGGGGAAGCCAAATAGGTGCTTGGGTATCTGATCAAAGTTCGGTTATTACTAGCAGAGAAGTTTTAGAAAACCGTTTAGCTGAACTGGAAACGAAGTTTAAAGATTTAGAAGTAATTCCAAGACCAGCTCATTGGGGCGGTTATTGTGTCATTCCTGAAAGGATTGAATTTTGGCAAGGAAGAGCCAATCGTTTACATGATAGGATTTTATTTACGAAAGATGCTGAGAACTGGAAAATCGAACGACTTTCACCATAGTTTTCAACAATGATTAACTTTAGTGAAAGATATTTTAATATAGTTTTGATTAAAAAATATTCATATCTTTCACTAAATTTCAACCTAACTATAAACAAACATCAACCTATTCAACTATGCGTTACGACTTCATTATAATTGGAGCTGGTTCTGCTGGCTGTGTTTTAGCTAACCGACTTTCAGAAAATCCTTCGAATAAGGTATTATTAATCGAAGCTGGGGGGCCAGATAAGAAAATGGAAATACATATTCCAGCCGGCTACGCAAAATTATTTAAAACAGAAGTTGATTGGGGTTTTAGCACAGAGCCACAAGAGCATGTATTAGGGCGAAGAATATATCTACCACGTGGCAAAACACTGGGTGGTAGTAGCTCGACCAATGCTATGGCTTATGTTAGAGGTAATAAAGAAGATTATAATGATTGGGCAAAACTTGGTAATAAGGGATGGAGTTATGAAGATGTACTGCCTTATTTTATAAAATCCGAGCATAACGAACAAATTTCAAACGAATATCATGGCCAGGGTGGTTTACTGAATGTAACATTTGCCAACAGATTTGATACCCCTTTTTCTGATGCTTTCGTTGAAGCTTGTGATGAAAGTGGAATCAAGAGAAATAATGACTACAATGGTGCTGAACAGGCAGGTGCAAGCCGATTACAATTTACAATCAAAAATGCCAAACGATATAGTGCTGCCAGTGCTTTTTTAAAGCCAGTGAAATATCGTAAAAATTTAACTGTACAAACAAATTGTCCAGTGAAGAAAATCTTAATTGAAAATGACAAAGCAGTAGGAGTAGAGTATTTTACTTCAAAACATACCACTGAAAAGGCTTTTGTCAATAAAGAAGTAATTTTGTCTGCGGGTGCATTTGCTTCTCCTCAAATCCTGATGCTTTCTGGAGTGGGTGAAGCTGATGAATTGAAAAAAAGTAATATTGAATGCAAGAAAAATTTAGCAGGTGTAGGAAAAAACCTTCAAGACCATCTTTTTTCCGGAGTTAGTGCAATTTCAAAACAACAGTTAGGACAAAATCATCATCTAACGCCATTAAACCAATTAATAGGTTTGGGTAAATATATTATTTCCAAAAAGGGAGTGTTTACAATAAGTCCATTGGAATCTGCTGCTTTTTGGATGACCGATGACAGTCCTGAGCGTGTGAATTATCAATTTCATTTTGCTTCTTTACAATTAGGCGATGACTATAATTATGATTTTTATGATTTGAATACATTTCCACACATTGATGGTTTTTCGATACTACCTACTTTATTACGTCCTGAAAGTAGAGGATATGTAAAGCTAAACAATGAGGATTTGTATGGAGCACCTATCATACAACCTAATTTTTTATCAGAAGAACAAGACCAAGTTACATTACTTAAAGCAGCAAAGAAAGCCATTGAAGTAATTCAAGCACCAGCCTTTGATATTTACCGTAAAAAAATGATTACACCTCCAGATGTAAGTTCAGATGACTCAATTATGCTTCACTTAAAAAAACAACTTGAAACAGTTTATCACCCTGTTGGTACTTGTAAGATGGGTAATGATGAAATGGCAGTTGTTGATGATGAATTAAGGGTGCGTGGCATTGAGGGTTTGAGGGTTATTGATGCCTCGATTATGCCTACCATCGTTTCTGGAAATACAAATGCACCGGTATATATGATTGCAGAGAAGGGAGCGGATATGATATTAAGGTGATATTAAATTAACTACATTAAAAAACGGAGTATCAAACAATGATACTCCGCTGCATACTTTAACTGTAATTTATCTACTCTAATCAATTTAAAAAAATTTAACTTTTTTATTCTTTTGACTACTAATTACTTATTTAGTTGAAACTCCCTTATTGCTCTAAACTTTTAATAAATTTGGCTTCTTTCTTTAATTTTTAAGTCTTATTAAATCAAAGTAAAACGCTCTAAAGTGATAGAAAAAGTATATCTTCTAAAAGTACGTGAAGGTTCACTTCTCTTACAGATTTCTACTAAAGTTGTTGTTTATACAGTAAATCAAATGATATAAATGGTTATTAGGAAAACATTTTTATTAATTGCACTTATCTCTAACTTTAGCTAAATATGTGCCAATTAGTAAGATTTATAAATAATTTTACCTAGCGGATACATTAAATGATTTCTGCTAGTATTTGTTATTATTTATAGAATTGTCTAATGATTCCTTATACCTTACAAACCCAATGCCATTAATTAAGAAAAAATAATAAAGTTATCAAATGGATGCGTTTGGGCAGGTATGGAGAAATGCCCAAAAAACATTACCTTTGCACAAAATTTCGGAAGCCGAAAAAGATTGATAATAACTTACAGCATATAAATGAAAATTTCGTACAATTGGTTAAAGGGCTTGATTGATATTCAGGAATCGGCCGAGGAAATTGGAAAATTACTAACCTCTACGGGTTTGGAAGTAGAAGGTATCGAAGAAATTGAGTCGATTAAGGGTGGTTTGAAAGGTTTTGTAGTAGGTGAGGTACTTACTTGCGAGCCTTTTATGGTAAAAGACAAGCAACTAAGCCTTACGACTGTGGGTATCGGTGCCGAAACCCCTTCAACTATCGTATGTGGTGCGTCAAATGTTAGAGCAGGACAAAAAGTAATTGTTGCTACACTTGGTACGACTATTTATTTTGCTGACGGGAAATCGTTTGTTATTGAAAAACGTAAGGTTTATGGTCATCCATCTGAGGGAATGATTTGTGCAGAAGATGAACTCGGCATAGGAAACTCGCATGAGGGAATTATGGTCTTGGATACTAATTTACCCAATGGTACTCCAGCGATTGAGTACTTCAAATCAGTTGGAAAATCATTTGAATCTGATTATCAAATTGAAATTGGTCTTACACCAAACCGTGCTGATGCTGCTTCCCATTTAGGTGTTGCACGTGACCTCCGTGCGGTTTTAGGTCGTGAAATAAAAATGCCTTCAGTTGAAAATTTCAATCCAGTTTCACAGACAACTGATTTTGAGATTTCTATTGAAAATAATGAGGCTTGTCCACGTTTCTGTGGTCTAGAAATTAGAGGAGTGAAAGTACAAGAATCACCTTCTTGGCTTAAAAATGCTCTTTTGGCCATTGGTTTAAATCCAATTAATAATATTGTTGATATTACAAATTATATCTGCCATACACTTGGGCAGCCAATGCACGCTTTTGATGCCGATGAAGTAAAAGGTCACAAGATTGTAGTGAGAGTACCAGAAAAAGGTACAAAGTTTACAACCCTTGATGGGGTAGAACGTACACTTTCGGGCAACGACCTAATGGTTTGTAATGCTGAAGAACCAATGGCGATTGCTGGTGTTTTTGGTGGACAGAAGTCGGGAATCAAAAAAGAAACACAAAATGTATTTTTAGAAGTAGCTTATTTTAATCCAGTTTGGGTTCGTCGTACTGCTACTTTCCACGGCTTAAAAACTGATGCTTCATTCCGTTATGAGCGTGGAACAGACCCAAATATGCCTCCTTATGCAATCCGTTTAGCGGCGGTATTGATTCAAGAAGTAGCGGGTGGAGAAATCCTTTCGGGTATGCAAGATGTTTACCCAAATCCGATTGGTAATTTTGAATTTACCGTTAAGCATAAAAATATTAATCGCTTGATAGGCAAGAATTTAGATGATAGATTGATTCGTAAAATCTTGAATAGCCTTGATATCGAGGTAGTAAGCGATAACGGTAACGAAATGCAAGTGAGTGTACCTCCTTACCGTGTAGATGTAACTCGTGAAGCCGATGTAATTGAGGAAATTTTACGTATTTACGGCTTTGATAATATTGAGCTTTCTGAAAATCTTCAAACAGATTTTTTATCGGCCTTTGCTGAAAAAGATGCCGATAAATTGCAATTTCGTTTGATTGATTTGTTGGCTGCCAATGGTTTCAATGAAATTCAAACGCTTTCCATTACTCGTCCATCTTACAATGAAGCCTTAACGGCTATTGCTAAAGGCGATGAGGTGAAATTGTTGAATCCTTTGAGTGAAGAACTTTCGGTTTTACGCCAAAGTCTATTACTTACTGGAATGGAGTCGGTTGCATATAATATCAATCGTCGTCAAAAAGATTTAAAATTATTTGAATTTGGTCGTAGCTATTTCAAGAAAGAAGATAAATACAAAGAAAACAAACATTTAGGCATTTGGATGACGGGGAATCGCCAAAATGAATCTTGGACAAGCCCTAATACACCACTTACTTTTCATGATTTGGCATTGGTTGTGCAGAAAGTATTAAAGGCCATGAAAGTAACGAAATTTGATACACAAGAAGCAGATTCGGCCGTATTTCAATATGGTTTAACATACCTTGTTAATAAGAAACCTATTGTAAGTTTAGGCTTAGTAAAACCTCAATTGGCAAAATTAGCAGATGTTAAACAGGCCGTTTTCTATGCCGATTTCGATTGGGAATACTTATTGAAACAATATTCAGGTAAAGTTGCTTTTGTTGAAATTCCTAAATTCCCAGAAGTACGCCGTGACCTTTCTTTAGTAATTGATGCCGAAGTGAAGTTTGAGCAGGTGATTGCCATTGCTAACAAAACCGAAAAAGCATTATTACAAAGTGTAAATGTTTTTGATGTCTATGCAGGTGAAAAACTTGGAGAGGGTAAAAAATCTTACTCAGTTAGTTTTACCTTAATTGATAAAGAGAAAACTTTGACAGATGAAGTGATTGACAAAACGATGCAAAGATTAATTACAGCCTACGAAAAAGAGTTAGGTGCAGTAATTAGAAAATAAAATTTTATAGTTGACTTTGAGATATTGGCTATTGAAGCTCATTTCAGAAGTTTAATAAAAAAATCGGACCCCTAAAGTCCGATTTTTTTTGTTTAATCTGATTGTGAATTCATGTACGAATTACCATTTTTTGAAAAATAGGCTAATTTCTTAATTAAAAAATTGTGGCTATTTTCTGTTTCTCTCGTCCAACGTAAAAACTAAAATATTTTACAAATGAAAAAGAATGTATTACTGGCTATTTCGGTAGCTATGTTGAATGTTGGGGTTATGAATGAAAGTGTAGCCTATCATCTCAAAGTAAATTTTATTCAAGAAGAGACAACCACCCCTGAAATTTTACTGGATAAAGCCCTCGAAGCGGAAGTTACTGGAGATAAAAATGCCCTTTTCAGTGCATTGACCGCAAGTACGGCCGCCGTTGAAAAAGAGACGAAAGGATATACGGGTAATTTTAAAGATAAATTAATTGGGCAAGTTAGTGCTTTACAGAAATTGACTCCCTTGGTGAAGAGTGGTTTATTGAAAGGGGATATGCTTAAAAAAGTGGTTAATACCGTAAAAATGCTCTTAGCCGCAAAGAGGATTGAAAGTGCCTTAGGAGGTTCAAGTTTGCTTGGAAATACCAGTGGTCTAACCAAAAACTTAGGTTTAATGAAAACTGGTTTATCAGTTTTAGGAACAGATTCTCAAAAAAAATTAGGTGGATTTCTCAATACTGCAATTTCTGGTATTGCTACTCTTAGTAAAGGTGGAATGACCGCTAAAGTAGCAGAACCAGCAGTAAGGAATCAACTTGCTGGAATTTTAGATTTTGTCAAAGGAGCGATTTAAGCAGATGTTATACAAGAAATATGAGATTCTATATCTCATATTTCTTGACATAATTCAATTAATACCCCATTTGTTCCTTTTGGGTGTAAGAAACAGACTAATTTATTATCAGCACCTTTTTTGGGTACTTCATTTAATAAAGTAAAACCCTCCGCTTTTAGTCTTTCCATTTCCGCCAAAATATCATCTACTTCAAAAGCAATGTGATGAATACCTTCACCTTTTTTCTCAATAAATTTAGCTATTGCACTTTCTGGATTTGTGGCTTCTAACAATTCAATTTTAGTTTCATTGATTTTGAAGAAAGAAGTATTTACTCCCTCACTTTCTACACTTTCAGATTTGTAGTGGGGAATATTGAACAATTTTGTAAATAATTCATTTGAAGATGCAATGTCTTTCACTGCAATTCCTATATGTTCTACGTTTGTCAGCATATTTTTGAAATTCATTAGATAATCTATCAAATAAATGTCATTTTGATTAGAATATCTAACTAACTTCATGAAATCCTGCTAAATAGTATAGATAATACATTTTTATTAAGTTATGACATCAATAGCAAGAATCATTATCTACTATTTCCCTTTTCTAATAAAATCTTGTATTTAATAATGAATTTTATAAAATATAACTCTATAAACTTGGTAGAGTATATGGATTTTGTATATTTGTGTCATCAAATTAAAAAACATGATACATGTTAAAAATGATAGACTTTAAACCGCAGAAAATTATTTGTTGATAGCATAAAAAAACAAAGACCAGCGAGGCTGCCACCAAGCTGGTCGGAGTTTAATGCTGATAAAATCATCACCAAATGAAACCAGACAGTAGTCGAAAAACTACTTGTCCAGACCTTATTTTACATTAAACGATTAAAATTAATGAAAAAACTTCTAAATTCAATAGTATTCTTATTGGCTGTTGGCCTCTATAACACACTTACTGCACAAGATAAACCTATCATCAACGCCACTGTTTCGGGTAAAGTTGTTGATTCTCGAACCAATGAAATATTAATCGGAGCAACCGTTGCGATTAAAGGAACCACCAACGGTGCGACAACCGATGCCAATGGTGAGTTTGCCCTCATTACTGGTCAGAAATTACCTTTTACCGTAATCATTACTTATGTTGGATACTTGAAAAAAGAGTTGATTATCAATGAAAGTAAAGTTATTATCAAACTCGATGAAAATGTCAATCAATTAGAAGATGTTGTGGTTTCATCACGTCGTCGTCAGGAAGCGGTACAAGATATTCCCATACCAATTTCAGTAATCAGAGGTGCAACTGCTGAAGATGCAGGAGCCTTCAACGTAAACCGATTGAAAGAGTTAGTTCCTACGGTTCAGCTTTATGCATCAAATGCCCGTAACACTACGCTCAATATTCGGGGTTTGGGTTCGACTTTTGGTCTAACCAATGATGGCATTGACCCAGGCGTAGGTTTTTATGTAGATGGTGTGTATTATGCTCGTCCCGCTGCCACCGCTTTAGATTTTGTCGATATTGATAGAGTAGAAGTTCTTCGTGGGCCACAAGGAACTTTGTTTGGTAAAAATACGACTGCTGGAGCCTTCAATATTACTACACGCGAAGCGAGCTTCGATCCAACTGCAAGTTTCGAACTTAGCTACGGAAACTATGGATATATTCAAGCTAAAGGTTCGGTTTCGGGGCCATTGAGTAAGAAATTAGCGGCTAGAATATCATTTTCTGGTACACAAAGAGATGGTTTGTTGTATAATGTCAAAACGCAACAACGCATGAATGATATTAATAACTTGGGAATTAGAGGACAACTTTTATATACCCCAACCGATAAAATTAAAATCACCTTTATTGCTGATGTGACAGACCAAAAGCCTAATGGCTATGGTTGGCCAGTGGCAGGGGTAGTTACTACCAAGCGTGCAGCCTATCGTCAGTTTAATGCTATTATTGCTGATTTGAATTATAAACTACCTTACAGCAGTCCTTTCGAAAGAATTGTTGACCTTGATACGCCATCAAAAGCAGATAACCAATTGGGTGGTGTTTCGTTGAATGCTGATATTAAAATAGGCAAGGGTACCTTAACTTCAACTACTGCATGGCGTTATTGGGAATGGACGCCATTGAATGACCGTGACTATACAGGTTTACCAATTTTTACAATTTCTTCAGGAAATTCAAAGCATGAGCAATGGTCGCAAGAGGTACGTTATTCAGGCAAAATCTCATCGAAATTGAGTGGAGTGGTGGGCTTATTTGGTCTATGGCAAGATTTGAATTCTGACCCAGTACAAACCGAAGAGGCGGGTTCGGCTCAATGGCGTTTTGCACAAAGCTCAACTAGTGCTTTATGGAAAACCCCTGGTTTATTCGATAATTTTGGGATTCGTACAACCAACCGAATTCAAAGTACAAGTTTAGCTGTTTTTGGTCAAGCTGATTGGGCAATCACTGAAAAACTACACGTATTACCAGGTGTACGATATAATTATGACAAGAAAACAGCCAATTATAAAAGAGAAACTTACGGTGGATTACAAACTACTGATGTCGCCCTTTTAGCTCTTAAAAATGCAGTTTACACCAACCAATCATTTGATACTGAGGCTACTGAAGGAAACTTCTCAGGCCAACTTACGCTACAATACAAAGTAGATAAATCAATCAATGCTTTTGCTACTTATTCGGTTAGTTATAAGCCAGTTGGTGTAAATATCGGCGGTTTGCCAACGGCCAATGGGCAGGTATTAATTGATCTTGCACGTGTGAAACCTGAGTTTGTAAAACACTACGAATTTGGAGTAAAAACCAAGCCAACCACTAACTCGATTTTAAACTTGGTATTTTTTGATGATGAAATCAAGAACTACCAAACACAAGTACAAACACCTGAACCTGGGGTGAACAGAGGTTATTTGGCAAATGCAGAAAAAGTAAGAGTATTAGGTGTGGAAGTAGATGGAAATGTAAAAATCGACCACTTTACCTTTACAGGTGCAGTGGCATATACCGATGGGAAATATGTATCGTTCACCAACGCACCAGTTCCTTTGGAAGAAGTAGGTGGGGCACAAGCGTTCAAAGATATTTCGGGAGGAGCATTGCCAGGTATTTCAAAATGGTCGGGTTCATTTGGGGCAGAAGCGACTACCAAAGGCAGTTTGTTCCAATGGAAAGGAAATTATTTTGCCGCTCTTGATGTTTTCTTCCGTTCGAAATTTTCATCAAGTCCATCACCTTCACAATACTTAAATATTGATGGTTATTCCTTACTCAACGGACGTATTGGCTTCCGAGCATCGAATGGATTCTCAATTTATGTTTGGGGCAGAAATCTATTAAACAAAGATTATTTCGAGCAATTATTAGCCGCTCCCGGAAGTGCAGGACAATACGCAGGTATTTTGGGTGACCCATGTACTTACGGAACAACACTCAGATATACATTCTAAAATATAGCATGCCGAGTTTCGAGAACTTACTCGAAACTCGGGTTAAATCAAAAAATTCGACTCGTTTTGGGTTAAAGTTAAATAGCCAAGTAAAGGAAAATGTCATAAAAATCCTTGTATATCTTCATCAACAAACATGATTACCAAGAAAGCAAAATATGCCTTGAAAGCCCTTAGTGTGTTGGCAAGGAGTTATATGGTTAAACCAGTTTTGACTTTAACCGAAATTGCATCTGAGGATAATTTGCCTAAAAAATTCCTAGAGACTATTCTGCATGATTTACGTAGAGCGGGAATTTTGAGTAGTACGCAAGGGAAAAATGGAGGATATTTTCTGAATAATCCTCCCAATGAAATTGTTATAGCCAGACTTATTCGGTTGATTGACGGTCCGATTGCACCAACACTTTGCGTTTCACTGCATTTTTATGGCAAATGTGATGATTGTGGAAGCGAAGAATCTTGTAAAATCAGACCATTGATGATGAAAGTTCGTGATGCAAATTTGAGTGTTTATGAGAATATGACTTTAGCTGATATATTATAATTCACTAAAATCCAATTCAGCAATGAAATACAATATCTTTGCCTTTGCCATTCCTTTTTTCTTGTTTTTTATTGTTTTAGAATATTACATTGCCAAGCGAAAAGGACTTAAATTGTATAGTTTCAGTACGACCATTGCCAATTTGAATGTAGGAGTTGCTGAGCGATTGATTGATTCTTTCACGGCGGGAGGGTTCTATTTCTTTTATGCTTATTTGCATAAGCATTTTGCTATTTTCGATATTAAACCAAGTATTTTACTCTGGATTGCTTTGCTTTTAGCAACTGATTTTATTTGGTATTGGTATCACCGTTTTGGGCACGAAATCAATCTTTTTTGGGGTTTCCATGTAGTCCATCATTCGAGTGAAGAATTTAATTACTCGGCGGCTACCCGTATTACCATTTTCCAAGCTGTTGTTCGAACATTGTTTTGGTCAATCTTGCCTGTCATCGGTTTTCCACCACATATGATTAGCATTTTATTGATAGTTCATGGCGTTTACCCATTTTTTACGCATACACAACTCATCGGAAAACTTGGAATCTTGGAATATATCATTGTTACACCCACTCATCATAGCGTGCATCATGCCAGTAATGAAGTTTATTTAGATAAAAACTATGGCGATATGTTTATTATTTGGGATAAACTTTTCGGCACTTTTGCAGAAAAAACCGAAACTCCAGTTTATGGTCTAACTAAACAATTGGAAAGTAAAAGTTTCTTGTGGCAGCATTTTCATTTTTTGTTTGAAATTGCATACGCAGTATCAAAAAAACAAGGATTACTAAATAAGCTGAAAGTTATTTTTGGTTCTCCAATTGCTTTTGACCCAGAAGCTCGTTCGATTATGGAGCATAAAATATTATCGAAGTATAAAGTAAGAATACATTCCAATAAATTCAAGCAATATGTGTTCATTCAGATGGGTGTGATGCTGCTGATTTTGTTTATATTTTTACTTTTCGAGTATTACATCAATATATTTTTGCAAACCATCATTGCACTGACCATTATTGCCACATTAATCAACTGTGGTGCAATTTTAGAGCAAAGACGTTGGGTGTTTTACATCGAATTTGTTAGAGTTGCCATAGTATCTTTACCATTTATTTGGTATTTTCCTCAAACTACAATTTCTATAATAGCAATTATCTCGCTCATCATTTTAAGTCTTGATTTTGATATTGTCTCGAAGATAAAGGTTAGTTATTTAAGGTTTATTTATGGGCATCTGGAGTCGAAATTATTTGTTAAGGTTGAATAGTGATTAAGCTAAACTAGCATTAGGTAAGGTTTTCAGAAACCTTACCATAATCTTAAGTAAAAATATAGTGATGTTTTTTAGGAATAATTTTAAATAATCTATTACTTTGTCTATCGGATTTATAGGATAATATTTTCAATGTAAAATCCCATAATTTTCAGCCATATTTTAACAATAAAACTACAATAAAAATGAAATTCGAAACGCTTCAACTTCACGCTGGACAGAGTATTGACCCAACAACTAATTCAAGGGCAGTGCCGATTTATCAAACAACTTCTTATGCATTCAATAGTGCCGAACACGGAGCCAATCTTTTTGCTTTGAAAGAGTTTGGAAATATATATACAAGAATCATGAACCCAACGAGTGATGTGTTTGAAAAACGCATTGCTGCACTTGAAGGTGGGGTGGCTGCTTTGGCAGTTAGTTCGGGTCATGCTGCACAGTTTATTGCCATCAATAATATCACCACGGTTGGTGATAATTTCGTAACAACCCCTTATTTATATGGTGGTTCTTATAATCAATTCAAAAACTCTTTCAAGAATATTGGCGTAGAAGCTCGTTTTGCTGCTGATGATAAAGTAGAGAATTTTGAAAAACTAATTGATGAAAAAACAAAATTCATTTATTTAGAATCAATCGGAAACCCGGGCTTTAGTGTACCTGATTTTGAAGCATTTGCTAAGCTTGCAGAGAAATATGATTTACCGATTATAGTGGATAATACATTTGGAGCTGGAGGAGCAATTGTTCGTCCGATTGAGCACGGAGCACACATTGTAGTTGAATCCGCAACGAAGTGGATAGGGGGGCATGGTACATCAATTGGTGGCGTAATTGTCGATTCGGGTAAGTTTAATTGGGGAAATGGAAAATATCCGCAGTTTACGGCTCCTTCACCAAGTTATCATGGCTTAGTGTTGAATGATGTTTTTGGAATTGGTGGACCATTCGGAAACATCCAATTTATCATACGTGCTAGAGTAGAAGGCTTACGCGATTGGGGTCCAGCTGCAAGTCCATTTAATTCATTTTTATTGTTGCAAGGACTAGAGACACTTTCTTTACGTGTAGAAAGAACCAATGAAAATGCACTTGGACTAGCCCAATGGTTACAAAAGCATGACCAAGTGAAAAGCGTTAATTATTTAGGCCTTGAAAGTAGTCCGCACCACGCTTTAGCAAAAAAATATTTTGAAAGAGGTTTTGGTGGAGTATTATCATTCGAATTAAAAGGAGATAAGCAAAGAGCCGAAAAATTCGTGAATAGTTTGCAACTCATTAGCCATTTGGCCAACGTAGGTGATGCTAAAACATTAATTATTCACCCTGCTTCGACCACCCACTCACAGCTCTCAGAGGCCGAGCAAAAATCGGCGGGTGTTGAGCCAACAGCTTTAAGGGTTTCGGTTGGAATAGAACACCTTGATGATATAAAAGCCGATATTGAGCAAGCATTTGCTGCTTTAGATTAATATTTTGACAAGCCCTTTGGAAAAACCGAAGGGCTTTTTTGATTAAATACTAGAGTCAAATTTTTATATTTTGCATAAATCTTTGTTATTTACACTCAGAAAGTAGAAAATAATCAAAGTATGATTTCTAAAAAAGCAAAATATGCTCTGAAAGCCTTAAAAGTGCTCACTGAAAAGTTTGAATTTAATGAACCAACTTTAATAAACGATATTGCGGTTAAAGAAAAAATCCCTAAAAAATTTTTAGAAGCCATTTTGCTCGAACTCCGAAATCAAGGGGTGCTAAAAAGTCAAAAAGGGAAGGGGGGAGGATATTTACTTCGGATGTCTCCAACCGAAGTTTCGGTAGCAAAAGTGCTTCGAATTATTGATGGACCAATTGCACCAACTCCTTGTGTATCAGTAAATTTCTACGGGAAATGTGATGATTGTGAGTCGGAAGAATTGTGTAGTATTCGACCAATTATGATGAAAATTCGTAATGCTAATTTAGAAATTTATGAAAATACTAATTTAGTTGATTTAGTTAAAAAAGATATTAATTCGTTGTAAAAGGAAGTCTTCGCTCGAAGCGAAGACTTCCTTAAAAATTCCTATAAATTCTTCTTCTTCAATTCACTTACTGCATAATTCGCTGCACGAGCTGTAAGAGCCATAAAAGTCAAAGATGGGTTCTGATTTCCAATGGATGTCATGCAAGCACCATCAGTCACGAATACATTTTTACAAGTATATAACTGATTCCATTCATTAAGCATTGATGTTTTAGGGTCTTTGCCCATTCTAATACCACCCATTTCATGAATATCTAGTCCGGGAGCTTGTTTGCTATCAAACATACTGATGTTTTTGCAGCCAGCTTTTTCTAGCATTTCAGATGCTTGTATATGAAAATCTTTCATCATTTTGCTATCATTTTCATCATAGTCGATGGAAGTGATGAGCTGCGGAACACCCCATGCATCAGTTTTATCTTTACTTAATCTTACATGGTTTTCTTTTTTGGGAATAGTTTCTCCCTGCATCTGAATGTATATACCCCAAGTATCTCCTGGGTGTGTCAGACTTTCTTTGAAATCTGCCCCAAATGCCTCTGGTTTTGAACCGCGTTGCCAAGAGCCTCGCCCAGCTGAAAATGCTACCATGTAGCCACGTAGAAAATCTGTTTCTTGTTTTTCAACATTTCTAAACGAAGGCATAAATGCCGAAGTAGGTCGACGGCCATAATAATATTGATCAGTATAACCTTCAAAAGTAGCACCTCCTTGTCCACGATATTGATGGAAAGCAATGTATTGCCCCAAAACGCCACTATCATTACCAAGTCCATTTGGAAAACGATTAGAAGTAGAATTCAATAAAATCAAATTTGAATTCAATGTAGCTCCATTAACAAAAATGATTCTTGCTTTATATTCTATACTTTCCTTTGTATTCGTATCAACTACTCGCACCCCTGAGGCTTTACCCAATTTTTCATCATAAACAATCGAATGTACGACCGAATTAGGCCTAATCGTCAATTTACCTGTTTTGGCTGCCCAAGGTAACGTTGAAGAATTTGAACTAAAATACCCACCAAATGGACAGCCACGTTCACACAAACTGCGAGCTTGACATTGCCCACGTCCTTGTTGATGATGAATTTCATTCGGTTTTGTTAAATGAGCACATCTCCCGATAATCACTTGGCGGTCTTGGTAGCTTTTCTTAACCTGTGATTGAATATGTTTTTCAACACAATTCAATTCCCATGCTGGTAAAAACTCTCCATCGGGTAGATTTTTTATATTGTCTTTATTTCCCGAGATTCCCGCAAAGCGTTCTACATGGCTGTACCAAGGAGCAATATCTTTGTAACGAATCGGCCAATCAACTGCGAAGCCATCTCTTGCAGGAGCTTCAAATTCATATTCGCTCCACCGTTGGGTTTGTCTGGCCCAAAGCAAAGATTTTCCCCCAACCTGATAGCCACGAATCCAGTCAAAAGGTTTTTCTTGAATGTAAGGATGCTGTTCGTCCTTCACAAAAAAATGTTGGGTAGCTTCGGAGTAAGCGTAACAACGATTGACAATTGGATTTTTCTTTAAATCTTCTTTGGTATCTCGTAATCGGTGGTCAAATTCCCAAATGTTTTTCATGGCAGTTGGGTAGTCTTTTATGTGTTCTACCATTCTGCCACGTTCAAGAACCAATGTTTTTAATCCTTTTTCGCAGAGCTCTTTGGCTGCCCAGCCACCGCTGATGCCCGAACCAATAACAATGGCATCATAAGTTGTGTTTTTATCGGCGTCGATATTGAAATACATAGTTTTGTAGGATTGAAGAAGTAGAGTTTGAATGCATAAAAATAGTAATTTTTACATATTTCTTATGCCTCATATAGTATGAAATATTATGAATGGGTATTTGAATGAATTTTAAAATGCTATTTGGATGATATTAATAGGGTTCGTTTAAAACTTTTGTTAAATGGCTTTATACAAGGGAAATAATTCTACTTCAAAATATTTACTACAGTTTAGATTGAAAACTGGGTTTTACTTTGATAGACAGCGTAATGATTCCTCCTTTTTTGCAGAAAGACTGATAAATGAGAAGGAATAAGTTTTGCCAATTTTATCTTAGGCCTTACAGAATAGTAATTTTATGTAATTTTCCTGCTTTTCTCGCCCTTTTCTCATAAATTTGGGTTAAATTTTACAAACATTTAGCAAGTAGAGAATCGTGGCAAGACCTTCAAAAGAAGAATTAGTAAAGCAAATCAAGGAAACACCTTTAAATCGTCAATATAACCAAATCAAAGCTAAATATCCTGGAGCAATGCTATTGTTTAGGGTAGGGGATTTTTACGAAACCTTTGGCGATGATGCCATTCGTGCTTCAAAGATTTTGGGCATTGTGCTTACTCGCCGTAATAATGGCGGAGCACAAGAAGAGTTGGCTGGTTTTCCGCACCATTCGCTTGATACTTATTTGCCAAAACTTGTTCGGGCGGGTGAGCGTGTAGCTATATGCGACCAGTTAGAAGACCCATCAACCGCTAAAGGTATTGTTCGTAGGGGTGTTACAGAACTTGTTACACCCGGTGTTTCGTTCAACGATAATGTATTGAATCATAAGCAAAATAACTATTTAGCATCTATACATTTTGCTAAAAATGATTATTTTGGAGTGTCCTTCTTAGATGTTTCAACGGGTGAATTTCTCACAACGGAAGGAAATGCTGCTTACATTGATAAACTGCTTCAAAGTTTTGCTCCTTCAGAGGTGCTGTATTGTAAGCGTAATCGAACTGATTTTCATGCTCTTTTCGGCGAAAAATTCAATGAGTTTACTTTTGAAGATTGGGCGTATAAATTTGATTTTGGATATAATCTCTTACTCAATCATTTCAATGTTACGACACTAAAAGGTTTTGGCATTGAAAATATGCCCGAAGGTATTACGGCAGCGGGTGTTATTCTCCGATACTTATCCGACACCGAACATAAGGAAATGGGGCATATTTCACGTATCACTCGCCTTGATGAAGATAAATATGTTTGGCTAGATAAGTTTACCATTCGCAATTTGGAATTGGTTTTTGCACAACATGATGGCGGTGTACCTCTCATTCAAGTGCTCGATCAAACCATTACTCCAATGGGAGCGAGGCTTTTACGCAAATGGTTAGTGTTGCCATTGAAAGAACGTTCATTGATTCAAGAACGCCTTGATACTGTAGAGTTTTTTGTAAAAAATGATGAAGTTTTAGAGCAATTATCTTTACTATTAAAACCGATTGGCGATTTAGAACGTTTGATTTCGAAAGTGGCAGTTCGACGAATCAATCCTCGTGAACTTGGTCAATTGAAAAAAGCTTTAGGTCAAATTGAGCCAATCAAGAAGCAATTGGAAATCGGTAGTGAACGTTTCCCAATTTTACTAAAATATCTAAATCAATTAACCGATTGTAAGTATTTAGTTGAGAGAATCGAAAGAGAATTGCGTGATGATGCTCCCGTAGTGATGAATCAAGGAAACATGATTAAGTCGGGGGTAGATGCTGAGCTTGATGAACTTCATAAAATTGCATTTTCGGGAAAAGATTTCTTGATTGAAATTCAAAATCGTGAATCAGTTCGTACGGGTATTCCTTCACTTAAAATTTCTTATAATAAGGTATTTGGCTATTATCTTGAAGTATCGAACGCTCATAAAAGTAAAGTTCCAACGGAATGGATTCGTAAGCAAACACTTGTAAATGCCGAACGTTACATTACAGAAGAATTGAAGGTGTATGAAGAAAAAATCCTGACGGCAGAGTCAAAAATATTTGAGATTGAATTCAGAATTTTCAATGATTTGGTCATAGCGGCAAATGAGTTTGTCGCCCAAATTCAGCAAAATGCCCGAGTAATTTCTATACTTGATGCTCTATCTTCCTTTGCCAAGGTAGCACAACGGAATAACTATTGCAAACCCGTTGTTTCTGATAATAAAGTCCTTAATATCAAAGAAGGTCGCCACGCTGTTATTGAACAACAATTGCCTTTGGGGGAAACATATATTCCGAATGATTTGTATTTAGATGACCAAACTCAACAAATCATTATCATTACAGGGCCAAACATGGCGGGTAAGTCGGCCTTGTTACGTCAGACCGCTCTCATCGTCTTAATGGCACAGGTAGGAAGTTTTGTTCCAGCCCAAAGTGCCGAACTGGGAATAGTTGATAAGATTTTCACAAGGGTAGGAGCAAGCGATAACCTTTCTCGTGGAGAATCGACTTTTATGGTCGAAATGACAGAAACTGCTTCCATTCTTAATAATTTAAGCGATAGAAGTTTAATTATTATGGACGAAATCGGACGAGGGACAAGTACCTATGATGGTGTGAGCATTGCTTGGAGTATTGCTGAATATTTGCATAATCATCAAAAATATAAGCCTTGGACACTCTTTGCTACTCATTACCATGAACTAAATCAGTTGGCCGAAGATTTTGGAAGAATCAAAAACTTTAATGTCTCGGTAAAAGAAGTAAATAACAAAGTTGTATTTTTAAGGAAACTCAAAGAAGGAGGAAGCGAGCATAGCTTTGGTATTCACGTGGCACAAATTGCGGGTATGCCTCAGGCTGTAGTTTTGCGAGCAAATGAAATTTTACAGCATCTTGAAAAAGACCATATTAAAGAAGATAATAAAGAGCGTATAAAAGAAGTTCCTAAAAATAACTACCAATTAAGTTTTTTTGAGCCAGCAGACCCAAAAGTTGAAGAATTGAAGAATAAGTTGAAAGCCATTGATATCAATACACTTTCACCAATCGAGGCATTATTAAAACTTAATGAATTGGTTAAGTTGCTTTAGAGTTTATTTAAAACAATAATTTAAAAAAATAATGGCATCATTTAATATTGACTTCCCCGGAACTTCTAACCAATTCGTTGTAAATGCAACTAAGGCAATACAAAGTAAAGGTGGTGTTTTTGAAGGAGATGCCTCAAATGGATTGTTTAGTCTGCAAACCTTAGTTGGCTCTATAAAGGGAACGTATTTGGTAATATCTGAGCTCAATAGTTCGCCTACAAAAATAGCCATTACGATTACCAAAAAACCATTGATTGTGCCAATGAGTAAAATTCAAGAAGTCATAGCGTCTTATTTTTGATAAATCATAACCCCAAGCTTTACTATCTAATTATGAAAAAACTAATCTTCTTATCATTTCTTGGAATTCTTTTGATAAACTGCAAGGGTAAAACAGACAAAGCTCGTAAGATTATAGAGAAAAGTATTGAAGTGCATGGTGGTGCCAAATACGATAATTTTGATGCAGAATTCGATTTTCGACAGTTTCATATTAAGCTATCTCAACATAATGGACAATTTCAATATGAACGAATCTCAAAAGATAGTGCTAGAAATGATATTTGGGATGTTGTAAATAATAAAGGGTATCTCCGCTTAATTAACGGAAATCAAGTTACATTATCGGATAAAGACCAAGAAAAGTACAAAAATGCTGTAAATTCAATTGCCTACTTTGTTTTATTACCATATAAACTGAAAGATGAAGCCGTCAATCTAGAATATGTTGGCAATGCGATTATCAACAGCGAAAAATATGATAAAATTAAAGTTACATTTGATAAAGAAGGGGGCGGTAAAGACCACGAAGATGTATTTTGCTATTGGTTTAATCAAAAAACGCACATGCTTGATTACTTAGCTTATGCTAATGGCGGACCAAGATTTCGTAGAGTGAAAAATCGTCAAGTTGTGGGTGGTATTGTTTTTCAAGATTATGAAAACTTTGCTATTACAGATACTACACTTAAAACTCACGAATACGACAAAGCCTTTATTTCGGGAAGTGACTCACTACTTTCGGTGATTGAGCAGAAAAATATTATTGTAAAATGAAAAAATGAGTCATCCTGAGTTTCGAATAATGATTATCCAAAATTCAAGATGACTCATCTTTACTTTAGTATTAATATTGTAAAGCAGTTTTAAATTCTGACGTTGTATGAAACTGAATATCTGGATTATTTTGAATATTCATTCTTAAAATCCAATCAGTTTCTGCCAAAAATACAGGATTTTCGTCTTTATCATAAGCAATATAATTGCTCTTTAGACGAATAAACTCCGCTAATTTAGTTTTATCATCAGCCGTTATCCAGCATGCTTTTGAGTATGGTCTGGCTTCAAAAACACAACTGGCTGAGTATTCATTTAATAAGCGATGTTGAATTACTTCAAATTGGAGTTCTCCAACTGTCCCAATGATTTTTCGATTACCGGGTTGGATTGTAAACAACTGGGCAACTCCTTCATCTGTTAATTGTTGAACGCCTTTTTCCAATTGTTTAGATTTCATTGGGTCTTTATTGATAACCTCTTTGAAAATTTCTGGAGAGAAACTCGGAATACCAGTAAATTGAAACTCTTCTCCCTCAGTTAAGGTATCACCAATTTTGAAAGTACCCGTATCGTATAGACCAATTACATCACCTGGATAAGCATCTTCCACTACGTCTTTTCTATCTGCCAAGAATGCAAATGGACTGGCAAAACGCATTTCTTTGTTTAGGCGTACGTGTTTGTAGAATTTACCACGATTAAATTCGCCACTGCAAATACGTAAAAATGCAATTCTATCACGGTGGCGAGGGTCGATATTAGCGTGAATTTTGAATACGAATCCGCTAAATTTTTTTTCCTCAGGCTCAACCATTCTTTTATCAGTCATGCGATGAACAGGCAGTGGAGAAACATCACAGAAAGTATTTAATAATTCCATGACACCGAAATTACTTACCGCACTTCCAAAGAAAACTGGGGCTAAATCTCCCTTTAAATAGGCATCTTTATCGAAAGTGTCATATATTCCGTCAATTAACTCAACATCTTCACGTAATTGAGCAGCGTCTTTGGCTCCAACTTTTTGGTCAAGAACCTCTGAATCTAACTCGATAACATCAATATCATCTTCTAAGCGAGTTTTATTCACAGCAAAATGATTCATTTTTTTCTCAAGTAAGTGATAAACACCTTTGAAATTCGAACCACCATTAACTGGCCAAGTAATTGGGCGAACTCGTAAATCTAACTTTTGCTCTAATTCATCTAATAAATCAAATGGATTTTGTCCTTCACGGTCCATTTTGTTGATGAAAATAATAACAGGTGTTTTACGCATTCTACAAACTTCCATCAGCCTTTCAGTTTGTTCCTCTACGCCTTTTACACAGTCGATTACTAAGATTACACTATCAACAGCCGTTAATGTACGGTAGGTATCTTCCGCGAAATCTTTGTGGCCAGGAGTATCAAGAATGTTGATTTTGAGTTCGCGGTATTCAAATGTCATTACCGAAGTAGCAACCGAAATACCACGTTGTTTCTCAATTTCCATGAAGTCAGAAGTAGTAGACTTCTTGATTTTATTTGATTTTACAGCACCAGCAGTTTGAATAGCTCCACCAAAAAGTAGGAGTTTTTCTGTAAGGGTAGTTTTACCAGCATCGGGGTGAGCAATGATAGCAAACGTGCGGCGTTTGTGTAACTCTTCTATAAATGACATTTTGGACTTTTTTTGTAAAACGAGTGCAAAATTAAGAAAAAATGTCGAATTATTGTTGGTGATTCTGAAATCCTTGATAATGCTAACAGGCACTATCAATGTTAGAATTCATGTTCAAATTTTGCCCAAATTTTATTGGCCTGTTCTTGAATTGGTTTTGGCAATTTTTTAAAGGCTAAATCAGATGTTTTTACTTTAGGTTCATTGATTCCTGTTATAGAAGTCATGCCTCGGATAGCCGCTTTATTTCCGTTTTCAATAACCATCAATTTTATATCAATTGGGCTCACATCACTTCTACAACCAATTTTATACATAAAGCTAATTTCTGCAAGATTATTTTTATCTAAGTCGCTTATTATTAATGATTTATCAATTAGGTCCAACTCGTTATCAAAGGGGCATTCTTTTTCGTAATCAACTACCTGACGGAGTAGTGCATAATCACCTTTGTTTTTTTCAATTCTGTGTTGAACCAAGAGCGTTCTTGAAACTAAATCATATTTTCGTTCCTCTTTTAGGGTTATGGTAAAAAAGTTTACACCATTTTTATCATTAAATTTAAGTGCTTTTAATACTTTAGCTTTATTATCAATAAAATTCTTTAATTCCTCTTTTTCGATGGGTTTGCTTGTAATTTGTTGAGCATAAGTGGAAAAGCTAATAATTAAGCAGAAAAAGAAATACTTATTGTTCATTTTAGTTGATGTTTTATTTTTCTAAAAAGTTAATTGAATTTAAAGAGCACCCCAATATCTTGCTCCCTCTTTCACCGTTTCAAACACATTCGAATTTGCTCTTGCATACTCAATATTGGCTCCCTCGGCTCCTTGCCAGTCAATGACAATTTCTAATTCATTATTTGCATTTAAAAATGCACCAATGATTTTTATAGCATCATTCGGAAATTCGCCTCCGTCGTCAACTCGCCAAGTTGAGCCTTCGTCGTATTTAGCGGGATAATCTCGATAAATAAGCTTTTCACCACCAATAACTAAGCTTGCCAATACACTATCTTTTTTAGGTTCGAAGATTACAATAAAAGCTGGTTGGTTATTTATCTCTGCAATTTTCCAAGCTTGTTTAATTTTGCGTTTTTTATCATTTTGAATTGATAATTTATTACTCTCATCAATTTGTTCAGGTTGATTAAATGATTTAATTGGGAGGGTTTTTCGAGTTTCTAGAAAAACAGCATTGACCAAAACGGTTGAATAGTCAGGGTTTAGTTTTTTATTTCCTTTTAATTTATAGACCTCACCTGCACAATCATTGAAATTACTTGGTATTAAATTTACTCCATTTTCGTTGCCTTTTTGAATATTTTCATAAACAAGCTCGTAGTTATTTCCATGATTATCAATCACATTTGTTAGTGATTGGCTGTTCATACCTTCTTCAAAAGCAATGACTTTATTACCATTTTCATTCGTAAATCCAAAAGCAAGTATTTCGCCATTCGTTTCGGTCGAAGGGTCAATTACTTGAGCTAATGTATCAGTAACTATGGTTGTATCGGTTGTGTTTTCTTGTTTTTTACTATTACAAGCAAAAAGAAGAAAAGAAATAAGCGAGGCATAAATAATAGATTTCATCTAAGATTTTGTTTATGATTGTTTTTTGAAAAATTCTTTAAGTACAAGTTCGCCGGCTTTGCCTTGGGGAGTATATCTATCTCTAAATTTATGTTGGCGTTTTTCTTCTTTTTCGCGTTTCATTTCAGGAAACCATTTCCAAATGAAACATCCTGCCAACCATTGTTCTTGCCACATTTCTTCAAAAAATGCCCGATAAGCATCGGCTTGAAGTGGGTCGTTATCGGCATGTTGAGTGTAGGATTCCCATGGTTTGTGAGTAGTAAAATCAGTACTTTGATAGCCAATTTCAGTAAAAAGGATAGGTTTTTGAATTTTACTGCTAAATTTTTCTAACTTTTTTCTGTGTTCATACCAGCCTTTTTTGATGGTATTTAATTGAGGATGTTGTTCGTCGGCAAGTGGGAAATAGGCATCTACTCCTACAAAATCAAGTTCATTCCAGAAAGGTACTTTTTCGTAGCAATCCCAATTTTCAGCATACGTAAGCTGGCCCTTATAAATGCCTCTAATTTCTTTGATTATTTTATGCCAAAATTCAGGACGTTTTTCAACAAAATTTTCAAATTCAGTAGCAATACAATAGACTTCAATTTTGCAAGAATCGGCAACTTTTGCATAATCAATTAAATATTCTCCAAAGGTTTTTTCAAAAGTTTTCCATTCTTCATCTGTCTTGAAATCTAAATCTCCTGTAAAAGTGCTTCCTTGATTACTTTGTATCCAAGCATGAGGCTTTAACATGATTTTTAGTCCTTTTTCATGAGCCATTTTGGCACATTCACTTACGCCTTTCGGAGATTCTCCCCACCAGTGCCCATCACTTGATTTATTATACTTGAATTCTGGATTCCCACCTCGAGTAAATCCATAGGGTGTTAAGGCAACCCAAGTGGCGTTCACTTCCTTCACTTTATCAAATTCATTGGCATCAATTTCTCTTGGAGGAGCGACAAAACATACACCTTTTAGTTTTGTTCCTCCATAAACTAATGGTTTGTTTTGACAAGCAGAGCTGTAAAAAATAATGGTCAGGGCAAGAAAAAATGCTTTAGGCATAAATTGAAAAGAAAAAGTTGAATACTAGTATAAAATTGAGAAATAGTAAATAGTTTTGCAAATAATCTTACATTGTTTTAAAATGACTTTTGAGGAATATTTATTGTCAAAAAAAATTGATGCTAACAAATTCATGAAATCAGAACCAGAAAGGTTTGCTGAATGGCGTCGACTTTTTGCTGAAATGCACCCAGAAAGTTTCACATCGCAAAAGAAATTTTTGATAAACCCTACAAGAAGAAAATATCTTCTCGAAACGTAAACTTACGTTTTTGCTCTTCATTCTTTTGGAATAGTAATCTTTTCAACGTCTATTATTCTATGCCATTCGTCTATACTTTTCTGCCGCTTGTAATTTAACTAAATCATTTGGTACAAATTTTAGTTTTTAAAGGGTATTTAAGCAGTATTTTTGTACAAAATTAAGAATTTCGTACAAGTTCGAACTGCTTGACAAAACTACTTTTTAATAAATCAACTAATGAAAAAACTGAATTTACTTTTATTATTTATTGTAGGAACTGTGATTACAACTTTTGCCCAAATGCCTGGTATGGGTGGTGGCGGCGGAGGAATGCGTATGGGCGGCGGTGGTTTTCCAGGAATGATGAATCAACAACAACAGGTTCCACAAGAAGAAATTCCACGTGGTTCGGCCAAAATTAGTGGTAAATTGATTGACTCTACAACGAATAAACCAGTAGAATTTGCATCTGTAGCAGTATACGATAAAAACAATAAAGTTGTTGATGGTGCAATGACAGATATGAATGGTGCTTTCACAGTCAAAAATTTGGCTAAAGGTACTTATAAAGTAGTTGGTTCATTTATCGGATATAAAAATGTTGTTATTGGCAAGATTGAGATTAAGGCCAATAAAGAAGAAGTAAACGTTGGAAGTTTATTAATGGCCACTGATACTAAAGTTTTGAACGAAGTAACAGTAACAGGTCAAGCTGCTTTGATTGAAGATAAAGTAGACCGTTTGGTTTACAACGCTGATAAAGATATTACGAGTAGAGGTGGTACTGCAGAAGATGTGCTTCGCAAGGTACCAATGCTTACAGTAGATATGGACGGTAATGTTCAGATGCGTGGTAGTGGCAATATCAAAGTGTTAATCAACAACAAGCCATCAAGTATTTTGGCTACTAATGTTGCCGATGCTATTAAGCAAATTCCTGCCGATATGATTAAGTCAGTTGAAGTAATTACTTCACCATCAGCTAAATATGATGCTGAAGGTACTGCTGGTATTATTAATATTGTGACAAAGAAAAATAATTTACAAGGATTAACGGGTTTCGTAAATGGAGGTGCAGGTTGGAGAGGTGCTAATGCATTTGGTAATATCAATATGCGTAAAAAGAAAATCGGAACTTCTTTGAATTTTGGAGGTAATAGCTCATACAATACGCCAAGTAATGGTACAACTTCTCGTAATTCTTCGGTGAGAGGTGTGGAAACAACTTTTAATCAATCAGATGAAAGTAACGTTAGACGTTTATTTGCTAACACGCAATTATCTATTGATTATGATATTAACTCAAAAAATTCAATGAGTTTAAGTGCAAGATATGGTCTTGGTAATTTTAACACTACTGGCGTTCAATCTAGTTTGTTGAAAACTATTTCGGGTTCTATTCTTCAACAATTTACACAAGATACCAAAAATATTCGTGATAATAAAAGTGTAGATTTAGATTTCAACTACACAAAAACATTCAAAGAGCAAGGACATGAATTAGCGTTTTTAGCACAACATGGTCGTAATGTTCGTACAACTGATTTTACGAATGCTCGTTTAGGATTACCTTTCAATAAAAGTAATAATGATGGTATTAATAGCGAATCTACTTTCCAGTTAGATTATACTTATCCGTTTAAGAAAAATATCTTTGAGGTAGGGGCAAAATATATTTTACGTGATGTAACAAGTAATTTTGATTTCTTTAACTGGGATAACAATTCAAGCTCTTACATTATTCAGCCAAGCCGCACGAATAATTTTAGTTATAATCAGGATGTAGCAGCCGCTTACTCTACCTTAACAATCGCATTACCAAAGAAATGGGGCTTTAAGGCAGGGGTAAGATATGAAAATACTCAAATTACCGCTAAATTCCAGACTTCGGATAAACCTATTTTGATTCCTGCGTATGATAATATTATTCCTACAGTGACAGTCTCAAAGGATTTTCCGAAAAACCACAAGATTAAGTTTAGTTATGGACAACGTATTCAACGTCCTTCACTTGAATTCTTGAATCCTTTTGTGAATTATGCTGACCCTTTGAATATCTCTTACGGAAATCCATTACTGAAACCAGAATTAAGTCACAGTTTTGAATTTAATTACAGTACTTTCTTCAAGGCAAATTCAATCAACGTTTCCTTGTTTAGAAGATTTACTGATAATAATATCACTACTGTTAGGTCAGTTGATGACAAAGGCATTGTTACTTCAACTTTTGATAATATTGGTAAAACAAATTTCTATGGTGGTAGCGTTTTCATTAATTTACAACCTACTAAAAATCTTAGAATTGGCGGTGGAACAAACATTACCAACAACTTATTGAGTGGTTCTATTGTAATTCCTGTTTTGCAAACAGATAATACGTACAAAAGTACAGTTGTGGCCATTTCAAACGAAGGATGGAATGCGAATGTGAACTTTAACGCTTCTTATACATTTACGAAAGGATGGGGTGCACAAGCATTTGGTTTCATGGGAAGTCGCCAAATCCAATTACAAGGTTATCAGGGCTCATTTAGATTCTATAATCTTGGAGCGAAGAAAGACTTTAAAAATAAAAAGGGTAGCTTTAATATCGGCTTAGATAATCCATTCACAAGTTCACTCAAAATTAAGGGCGAAACAAGTGACCCAACTTTCAAGTCAGCCAATACAAGATATATTTACAACCGAGGAATCAGATTCTCAATTAACTATATGTTTGGTAAGATGGATTTTAACGGTGGAAGTATGTTCCGTAGCAAGAAAAAAGTATCAAATGATGATGCTAAAGCGGGTGAAGGAGATAGTTCTGGAGGTGGAGCTCAGCAACCAGCCGCAGGGGGTGGCCGACCAAGATAATTTGAAATTATGCTTCAACAATAAAGTTTCATTCGAAGCCATGTCTTTTTTTTGACATGGCTTTTTTTATTTAGATTTTGATGCTTAAATAAGGCAATTGAAAACTTGATTGCTATATTTGTTTATAAAGACATTCTCAAAAACAATGAAAAAAAATATACTCCTTTTCGTATTTTCTCTATCTTCATTCGCGGCATTTTCGCAAAAGGAAGATTTACAATTGAAAGCCAAATTAGAAGAAACTTTAAAAGGATTCAATGGAATTGCTGGAGTTTACGTGAAGAATATCAAATCAAATAAATTTGTAGCTATCAATGCTGATACTATTTTCCCAACGGCAAGCATGATAAAAGTACCTATTATGGTCGGAACTTTCGATAAAATCAAAAAAGGTGAACTTAAATATGACCAAGAATTAACTTATAAAGACTCTCTGGATTACGATGACGGCATTGTAGGTTCTTTGAAAGATGGGGCAAAACTACCCTTAAATGAGGTTGTTATGTTGATGTGCACTGTCAGTGACAATACAGGAAGTTTATGGCTTCAGGCATTAGCAGGCGGCGGAAAACGAATAAATGCCATCATAGATTCTCTTGGTTTAAAAAATACCCGTGTCAATTCTCGTACTCCGGGTAGAGAAGCCAATAGAACTGAATTTGGTTGGGGGCAAACAACCCCACGAGAAATGGCAGAATTGATAACTATGATTAGAAATGGAAAAGTAATCAGTGCTGATGCTTCGGATAGAATGTATAGAAATCTTGGACGACAATTTTGGGATGGAGAAGGGCTCTCTCAATTGCCTGAAACTGTAAAATATGCCACAAAAAATGGAGCGGTGAATCGTTCTCGTTCTGAAGTCGTTTATGTACATGCCCCTCATGGTGAGTATGTATATTGTGTGATAACCAAAAAGCAAAAGGATGAATCTTGGGTGAGAGAAAATGAGGGTTATGAACTTTTGCGTAAAGTAGGTGCTTTACTGTGGAATTATTATGAACCAAAATCTAATTTTAAACCAGTAAATGGTTACGAAAAATGGTAGTAAACATGATTCATCTCAAGTTTAGCAAAAACATCACTCATTGAATTAATTAAATCTTCATTGCCGCCAATTTTAAATGACGGCAATGAATAAAAAAATTAACAAATCAGATGTTTATATAAAATTCGGAGTAACTTATGTTCATTAGAATTTTACATTAAAACGCTCACCCAAAGCCATTAAATCTTCAATTACTTTCTCATTGAGCGGAATTCCATTAGCCATGCGTTCTTTTTCAAGTTCACGTTCTGGGTCACCAGGTATAAGAACTTGTTGATTTTCTATATGTTTAGCATTTCTGAAACGCTCAATCCATTTATCCATACTTGCTTTAAACTCTTCTTTTGGTCTAAACCCATCAATTCGCATTGCACCCAAGAAATGCCCTGTTCCTTTACCCACTTGCTCAGCAGCTACTCCGTGAAACCCTGCCGTAGCAAAAGGTGGAACCCAAGGCCCGAAATTAGCACCTGATAAAACACCTGAAAATATGTCAACAATAGCCCCTAAACCATAACCTTTATGGCTTCCATGTTCGCGGTCGCCACCAAGCGGTAATAAACCACCTCCATTTTTTACGGCATTTGCATCGTCAGTTGGATTTCCATTGGCATCTTGTACCCAGCCGATTGGAGCAGCTAGACCCTTTCTTTGAAGAATTTCCATTTTTCCATAGGCTACGGCTGTTGTAGCAAAATCTGCTACAAACGGTGGCTGTTCACCTGCGGGAACTGAAACTGCAATGGGATTAGTGCCTAACATTTTTTCAACGGCGAAAGTGGGTACAACTAATGGTGCGGCATTGGTCATGGCCCACCCAATCATGTCATGTGGTAGAGCTAACATTGAATGATACCCTGCAATTCCAAAATGATTCGAGTTTTGTACTGAAATCCAGCCTGAGCCATATCTTTTTGCTTTTTTGATGGCTACTTTCATGGCATAAGGGGCTACCACTAAGCCTAATCCTTTATCACCATCAATAACTGCTGTTGAAGGAGTTTCATGGATAATTTTTATGTTTGGATTCGGATTCAAACGCCCGTGGTCATAAAGTCGAACATAACCTACTAAACGTGCTGTTCCGTGCGAATCAACCCCTCTTAAATCGGCTGAAATTAAAACGTCAGCAGCTAATTTGGCGTCCTTTTTCGGACAACCCAAACTCAAAAAAATATTTTCTGTAAAACGACGAAGATTTTTTTCTTTTATCATATTTCAAATCAAGAAAGAATCGAACTTCTTTCTAAACAAAATTTCTAAATATTTAATAGCGAGCAAAATAATGAAGTTTTTACAGGTAAAACAAAGTTTTTTCTTTAAAATTGCCTCCATTAACTTATTGTTCACACAATAAATCTAGAACGTAACGTTTCTAAGAAAATCAAACCTATTCTCGTTATGAAAATCTACTTTAAAGCATTACTAACCTTATTTTTATCGAAAAACTCAATCGTTCATTCAAGTATTGGACTCGGAATTTTATTACTTGGCTTTCATTTTCCTATTTTTTCGCAAGGTCAACTAAAGATAGATGCTGAAAATCAACATATTACTGTTTTCTTAAATAGAGCACAAATTGATGCCCGAGTGAAAACAAATGTGCAAGCTGGAACTACTAAATTGATTATCAGTAATGTGGCTACCACTGCCGACCCCAATAGCATTCAGATTGGTGGTAAGGGCGATGTGATGATAATGAGTGTAAAGTTTAAGCAAAATTACTTAGGTAATAAGCGACGTAGTACATTAGAGGATTCATTAAAGCTAGCTAAAAGTGAATTGGAAGTGGTTGATGTTTTGGTAAAAGTGGCAGAAAATGAACGTATTATGCTTATGGCAAATGCAAATGTAAAGAGTGAGAAAGATGGGGCTACGCCAGAGGATTTAAAAGAAATGATGGATTTCTTCCGTACTAAACTTACTGAAATTGGAACCCGTCAGATGCAGTTGCTTCGACAATCTAAAGATTTGCAAGATAAAATCAATCGATTCCAACAACAACTTACTTCACAAGGTACAAATATTAATCAACCAGCAGGTGAAATAGAGCTAACGCTTCAGGCTAAATCGGCAACTGCCATAGAACTCAACCTTTCATACATAGCCAATAATGTAGGTTGGAGTCCTATCTATGATATTCGTGCAAAAGATGTAAAAAGTAATATTGAGCTGGCTTATAGAGCCAATGTTTACCAAAATACAGGTATTGATTGGAAAAATGTAAGACTTTCCCTTTCTACGGCAAATCCGGCAGAAGGAGGGGCGAAACCAGAGTTATATGCTCAGTATTTGAATATTAATGAGCCTGTTGAAAGTCCGAAAAGAAATGTAAGAATGTCGAAGGGAGTAATGCCAGTAGAAATGGCGATGTCAGCAGCTCCTCAAGCAATGGATGAAGTAATAACCGTAGCATCTGTTGTTAATACAGTTCAATCAACTCTAGCAGTAAATTTTGATATTGCCATTCCGTATAATATTGCATCGGGAGGGAATCCAGAAATGGTAGATATTCAAAATCATTCGCTACGTTCGACATATAAATATTATACTGTTCCAAAATTTGATAAGGATGCTTTTTTGACAGCTATTATTACAGATTGGGAAAAATATAATTTATTACCGGGAGTGGCAAATGTCTATTTTGAAGGTACATTTGTAGGTACAACCGAAATTGCAGGCGGAGAAGCTAAAGATTCGCTTATGATTTCTTTAGGAAGAGATAAAAAGATTATAGCCAAAAGAGAAACCGTAGAGGAATTTAAGTCAAGAAAAAATGTGGGTTCTAATATTAGAGAATCTTTTGGAGTTCGAATTACACTTAGAAATACCAAAACAGAAGCAATCAATATTGTTGTTGAAGACCAAGTGCCAGTTTCACAAGATAGTAGAATTGAAATTGAGCTTGAAGAAGCCAAAGGTGCTGAGTTTAATAAAGAGACTGGGAAATTAACTTGGAATTTGACCCTTCAACCGCTTGAAAACAAAGAGATTATCTTAAAGTATAGCGTTAAATATCCAAAAGGGAAGAATATTCAAGGATTGTAATATAGGACAGGTTTAAAGCCTGTTTAGATAGCTTAAATTAATAATCGTAATGTTGACAGGTTGCAATCCTGTGCTACAAAAATATGAATTTACAAGAGATTTGTCAGCAAACCGTAGAGGTAGCCAAAGAGGCGGGAGCATTTATTGCTCAAGAATCAGCCAAGTTTAATCGAAATGCCGTTGAGTATAAAGATGTAAACAACGTAGTTTCTTATGTTGATAAAGAAACCGAAAAGATTATCGTTAACCGTTTGAGAGTAATATTACCTGAAGCAGGTTTTATTACTGAAGAGGGGACGGCAGATTCTTCAGACCTAGATGGTATGAATTGGATTATTGACCCGCTTGATGGAACAGCCAATTTTATTCACGGTTTACCTAATTATTCGGTTAGTTTAGCTTTGGCCCGTGGAAAAGATGTTTTGGTTGGAGTTGTGTATATTGTTTGCTCACAAGAAGTATTTTATGCTACCAAAGGTGGTGGTGCTTTTAGAAATGGTCAGACTATTAATGTATCCCCTAACAAACATTTGGGTGAAAGTCTGTTAGCAACTGGATTTCCATACTATAAATTTGATAACCAAGATAAATATTTAAAGATTTTGGAATCATTAATGCAAAAAACGCATGGTTTACGTCGAATGGGCTCGGCTGCTATTGATTTAGCTTACACGGCTTGTGGTTATTTTGACGGATTCTATGAATATAACCTTAATTCTTGGGATATGGCAGCTGGAATACTCTTAGTAACCGAAGCTGGAGGTTTTGCTTCTGATTTTTCGGGAGGGGATAACCATTTATTTAGAGGAGATGTGGTGGTTGGTTCTGAAGTTCATGCGGAACTGTTGGCCGAAATTCAACGTTATTGGTAATAGATAAATCAAAAAAAATGAATTTAACGAATTCAGAACTTGAGCGATTGAAGTATCCAATTGGAGATTTTGAGTACGGAAAGAAGTATTTAAAAGCTGATACGAGAACTCACATTAAAGTTTTAGAGAAATTTCCTCAACGTTTGAAGACTCTAACTGCAAAACTTGATGAAAAGCAATTAGATACTCCTTACCGACCTGAAGGATGGACCGTTAGGCAAGTAGTACACCACATTGCAGATAGTCATATCAATATGTTTACTCGGGTAAGATTTGCATTGACCGAGGAAAATCCACCTATAAAAGGTTATGACGAAGCAGCATGGGCATTATTACCAGACCATTCATTGCCAATAAAACCATCTTTGCAGATTATTGAAGGTTTACACAAGCGTATGGTGTTTTTGTTTAAAAGCCTTGATAAAAAAGGCTTAAAGAAAACTTATTACCACGGTGGCTACAATAAATCGTTCGAAATGCAAGAAGTTATTGCACTCTATGCATGGCATTCTGAGCATCATTATCAACATATTATTCAAGCATTGAAATGATAGAGAACATCATTATCGGAATTGTATTTATCGGAGCAGTAGGATATTTGGTAAATACTGTTAGGAAACAATTTGCGGGAAAAGCCGATAGCTGTGCAGGTTGTGGAGGAAATTGTCAAGTATCTAAAATTGAAATTCCCAAAACAGAAATATAAATCTTCTAGAGCACCAATGAGAGGTATTATTTGCAAGAAATTATATAGTTTTTGAATATCAACTAATTCAAATTTCTAAT
>OFDN01000407.1_pt1 | contig 36336 bp, 41 predicted proteins | sample 1520971 | NCBI WGS metagenome assembly OFDN01 (sample SAMEA94257418, study PRJEB24077) | hot springs metagenome | biome: Aquatic biome; feature: Geographical feature; material: Water | place: India | collected 2012-06-12 | depth 5 m | reverse complement strand
GAGGGGATCCCACGGCGAGGTCAGCGCACCAACTCCCCCTCTCCACTCCGTCTAACAGCTAAAGCCGTAAGACTGCGTACCTCTCCTCTAAAGGGGAGAGGGGATGGGTGGAACGCGAGGTTTTGGGGGGAAGTCCCCGCAGCATAGGCGCCGCCATACAGGAACCGTCACCCTGAACTTGTTTCAGGGTCTATCTTTCAGCCTTATCCCGCACATGTCGTGGCAAGCAAAACCGGAACGCACGGGTGCTCGATCCTTCGCTCTCAGGTCGCTGCTGCATGATGGACCCTGAACCAAGTTCAGGGTGACGGGGTGTCATTTCTATGACGGTGCGCGCTACGCGCTGGTCAGTGTGATCCGGCTATCCCGCAAGGCTTCCTCCATCTGTGCGGCGGCGGTGTCGTAGACGCGGGCGCGCAGGTTGTGGAGGATGTCGGGCGATGTCGTCTCGGGGGTGCCGCCCTGGAAAGGTGGGGCGGGATCATATTCGAGGGAGAGTTGCAGCGTGCGGGCAACATCTTCTCCGGCAATCAGCGCGATCAGTTCGAGCGCAAAGTCGATGCCCGATGTGACGCCGCCTGCGGTCACGACATTGCCGTCGCGCACCACGCGCGCGGCTTTGTGGGTTGCGCCGACCAGCGGCAGCAGCTGTGTGTAGGCCCAATGGCAGGTCGCTTGCTTGTCCTGAAGCAGTCCGGCGACGCCCAGAATGAAGGCGCCGGTGCACACGCTGGTCACCCATTTTGCCTGTGCACCCTGTTGCCGGACAAAGTCGACGATCGCGGTATCACCGACCGCCTGCCGCACGCCATGGCCGCCGGGAACGCAAATGATGTCCGCCGGGCGGCAGTCGGCAAAGCTGGCATTGGGGACGATGGAAAAACCGCAGTCGGTCGTGACCGCTTTGCCGTCCTTGCTGACAATCTGGACGGTGGACCCCGGCAAGCGCGAGAGGAACTGCACCGGCCCGGCAAAGTCGAGCTGGGTGACATTATCGAAAAGGACGAAAACGATGTTCATGGGTGCTTGGTTAGCGTGGCGCCGCCCAAATGCAAAGGGCCGCCGGATTTCTCCGACGGCCCGCATTTACCGATAACATTCCGGGAGGATGAAATGTTACCAGTAAAAACCGCGATAGGCGCGCACCACACGGCCGGTCCGGGTGTTTACCAGCAGCACGTCATTATAGTGACGCACATAGGTCTGGTAACGGCCGGGCTGGGGCAGGCGGTAATTCTGGTAGTTGCTGACGCGGTAGCGCGGCGCATAATAGCTCGACCCGATGCTTACACCGTCGCTGAACGTGCGATAGCGGAAGGGGGCGTTAAAGCGGGTGCCACGAAACGCGTTGCGGTTTTTCTGGCGATAATCACGCCAGTCTTCGCGATATTCGCGCTTGGCATCGCGATACTCGCCACGCTCTTCACGAATGTCGCTGCGATCACCATAGCGCTTGGCTTGGTTCAGTTCGCGCTTCTCTTCGCGCACTTCCTGACGGTCACGTTGCAATTCACGCGTCTGGGCCTGTGCCACCATAGGGGAAAGGGTAGCGGCGACAGCTGCGACTGTTATCAAAAATCTTTTCTTCATTGTCTGTCTCCTTGAGAACAACAAACCCCTTTCGGCGTCTGTTGTTCCCTTTTTAGGAGGCAGCGTTTGAACCTGCGGAAAACAACGCGTTCAGAAACAAGACATTAGTGTCGCAAATTGTATCAGATGAGTTCGATCGCCAAGGCGGTGGCTTCACCGCCGCCGATGCACAAGGACGCAACCCCGCGCTTCTTGCCGTGGCGTTGCAGTGCGGCAATCAACGTCGTGATGATCCGTGCGCCCGATGCGCCGATGGGGTGACCCAAGGCAGTGGCACCGCCATGAACGTTGATCTTGTCATGCGGAATGCCGAGGTCGTGCATGGCAAACATGGCGACACAGGCGAAGGCTTCGTTAATTTCGAACAGGTCGACATCCGCTACCGACCAGCCCGTTTTTGCCATAAGCTTGTTGATCGCGCCGACCGGGGCCGTCGTAAATGCCGATGGTTCCTGTGCATGCGCCGTGTGACCAACGATCCGCGCAATCGGAGTCTGGCCGTTTGCAGAAGCAACGCTGGCGCGGGTTAGGACCAGTGCGGCGGCACCGTCCGAAATCGACGAGCTGGTCGCGGCGGTAATCGTTCCATCTTTGGCAAAAGCCGGTTTCAGAGTCGGGATCTTGTCGGGCATCCCCTTGCCGGGTGCTTCATCGGTATCGACGACCACATCGCCCTTGCGGGTTGCGACTGTGACGGGGACGATCTCTGCAACAAAAGCGCCATCTGCAATCGCTGTCTGTGCACGGCGCAGCGACTCAAGTGCATAGTCATCCTGCGCTGCGCGGGTCAGCTGATATTCGTTGGCCGTATCCTGTGCGAATGTCCCCATGGCGCGACCTGCTTCATAAGCGTCCTCAAGGCCGTCGAGGAACATATGGTCATAAGCGGTATCGTGGCCGATGCGGGCACCATTGCGATGCTTCTTGAGAAGGTAGGGGGCGTTGGTCATGCTTTCCATGCCGCCGGCGATGACATAATCGACCGATCCAGCGGCGAGAGCCTCGCTGCCCATGATGACGGTTTGCATGCCCGAGCCGCACACCTTGTTCACGGTTGTCGCCTGCACCGACTTGGGCAAGCCAGCCTTGAGCGCCGCCTGACGTGCAGGGGCCTGGCCCAATCCGGCAGGCAGGACGCAGCCCATGTAGATACGCTCGATATCCGCGCCATCGACACCGGCGCGCTCGACCGCGGCCTTGACGGCGGTCGCCCCCAGATCGGTTGCAGCAACGTCGGCGAGAACACCCTGCATGCCACCCATCGGGGTGCGGGCGTAGGACAGGATGACGACGGGATCGGTGGACATGGCAGAATCCTTTTTTGGAGAGAATAGCTGGGGCTTCCATAAATGCTGCGCTCCGTGCTTGCAATGCGCCATGGCGTTTAAGTGCCTGTAAAGAGCTCTTGACAGGCCACCTCGTGCCTTGTAAAGAGCTCTTTACAGGAAGGGTCGGTGATTTGGAAAGTCGATTACGGGAAATTCGGGAGGCCAAGGGCTGGAGTCAGGGTGAGCTGGCGCGCAAACTGGGTGTTTCGCGGCAGACGATCAACGCGGTCGAAACCGACAAATATGACCCCAGCCTTCCGCTCGCGCTGCGCATGTCGAAACTGTTCGGGATGCCCGTATGCGATATTTTCATCGACCATTGGCAACCGCAGGAGGATGCAGAATGACGACTGAAGTTACGGCACAGGCCGGCAAAACCAAGAAGATGGTGCTGCAGATGATCGGCGGCGGGATTGCAGGTGGCACCGGCATGATCGCGCTCAACCACTTTCTGTCGCTCAATACGCTGGGTATGGACCGGCTGATATTGGCGGCAATCGGCTTCATTTATACCCTAACCGGTTTGATCGTTCTGTCGGGCAGCCTCATGCCGAAAATGGGCGCGAAGATGTTGAATGTCAGCGACGAGGAAGACCTGCTTGAACAGCGGGAGATATTGCTGGGATCCAGCCTCATGCTTTTGACCTTCGGCGTGGCGCAGATCATTTTGGTAATGTCGGGCGACGGCAAGATGTTTCCGGCCTGGGCGGGCGCAGGCGCGATGCTGCTGTCCATGCTGTTCGGGTCGGCAATCTGGATCCGCGACCGTCATCGCTATGACGAGATGATGATGAAAATGTCCCTCGATGCCAGCTTTATCTGCTTTTGCGGCCTGTGGCTTGTTTTGGTTCCCTGGGGCTGTCTGGCGATGACGGGCCTTTCGCCCGCACCAAGCGCAACCGCGATTGTTGCTCTCTTCTCGGGCGGCTATCTGCTGTCCAGCGTGGTGGCCGCCGGACGGGTCGGATTGCTCGCGCCGAAATAGGTCCTAATCCATTGCATTCTCCCGCCTTGCCGTTAATCAGGCGATTAACAGCGGAACGCGAGCAAGGAGAGAGCAATGACCAAGAACATGCAGGCCATTTTGGAAAAGCAGCGCGCCAGCTTTACCGCCGCGCTTCCTGAATCCATGTCGATACGGCGCGACCGGATTGACCGGGCGATTGCGTTGCTCGTCGACCATGCGGAAGATTTCGCAAAGGCCGTCTCCGCCGACTTTGGCCATCGCAGCCGGGAACAGACGCTGATGACCGACATCATGCCGTCGGTCAGCGCAATGAAGCATGCAAAGAAGCATTTCGAAAGCTGGGCCCGTGGTGAAAAGCGCAAGCCGACCTTTCCGCTAGGCCTGCTGGGTGCGAAGGCCGAGGTGGTCTATCAACCCAAGGGCGTGGTCGGCGTGGTCGCGCCGTGGAACTTCCCTGTGGGCATGGTGATGGTGCCGATGGCAGGCATATTGGCGGCGGGCAACCGCGCGATGGTGAAGCCGTCCGAATATACCGAGCGCGTCGCCGCGCTGTTCGAAGAGGTTGTGCCCAAATATTTCGCTGAAGAGGAAATGGCGGTGTTCACCGGCGATGCCGAGGTTGGCATGGCATTCTCCAAACTGGCGTTCGACCATATGATCTTCACCGGCGCAACCGGCGTGGGCCGCCATATCATGCGCGCCGCGGCGGACAATCTGGTGCCCGTGACGCTGGAGCTTGGCGGCAAATCCCCGACCATCATTGGCCGCAGCGCGGATACGAAAAAGGCGGGCGAGCGGATTGCGCTCGGCAAGATGATGAATGCCGGACAAATCTGTCTGGCGCCCGACTATCTGCTCGTGCCCTCGGATCAGGAAACCGACGTGATCGATGCGGTCAAGGCGGGAGTGGCGGCGCAATATCCCAAGCTGCTGCACAATGATGATTACACCTCGGTCGTGAATGGCCGCAATTATGAGCGGCTGCAGGGCTATCTGGCCGACGCGCGCGAAAAGGGTGCGGAGCTGATCGAGGTGAATCCGGCGGGCGAAGACTTCGCCTCGTCCAACGGCAACAAGATGCCGCTGACCATCGTGCGCAATGTGACCGACGATATGAAGGTGATGCAGGAGGAAATCTTCGGCCCCATCCTGCCGGTGATGACCTATTCGTCGATGGACGAGGCGATCGATTATGTGAACGCCCATGACCGTCCGCTCGGCCTCTATTATTTCGGCAGCGACAAGGCGGAAGAAGAACGCGTCCTGTCGCGCACCATTTCTGGCGGGGTGACGGTGAACGACGTAATCTTCCACAATGCGATGGAAGACCTGCCCTTTGGCGGCGTTGGCCCGTCGGGCATGGGCAATTACCACGGGCAGGACGGTTTCAAAACCTTCAGCCATATGCGCGCCGTCTATCGCCAGACCGGCGTGGATGTCGCCGGCATCGGCGGTTTCAAGGCACCTTATGGCAAGGCAACGCACAAGACCCTGGCAAAGGAATTAAAGAAATAAGGATGCACTTGCATCCGGACGGAGGCTCGGTTAGAGGGGCCTCCGCTTCGAAGGGTCCGCCCCGACAAGCTGTGCCCCAGTGGTGGAATTGGTAGACGCGCTGGACTCAAAATCCTGTTCCGAAAGGAGTGCCCGTTCGAGTCGGGCCTGGGGCACCATCTTCTCTCCGTTCAGATACTACCCCGCTACCCTTGATGGACGGACTGCGTCCGTCGGGGGGCACCATTTATAATTGCAATTGCAACCATCTGCTCTACATGCCGTAGCGTCAGATGACCCAACATTTCAGCATCACGGATTTGTTCACCATCGGTATCGGGCCATCAAGTTCGCATACCGTGGGGCCGATGCGTGCAGCGCGGGATTTTGCGGAGCGGGCGCTGGAGCGGCCGGATGTAGGACAAGTGGTGTGTGAGCTTTATGGCTCGCTGGCGTTGACGGGACATGGCCACGCGACCGACACCGCGATTCTGCTGGGGCTGGCAGGGCACAGTCCGGAGGGTGTGTGCCCCGACGCGATTGCGGGGCTGGTCGCCGATATCCGCCATGCCGACCGGCTGAAGCTGGCGGGCAGGGTGGACATCGCCTTTGTCGAAACGCGCCACCTGCTGTTCCGCAAGGGGGAGTTTCTGCCAGGCCACGCCAATGCAATGCGCTTCACCGCGACCTATGGGGATGGGTCGGACTATAGCGAAACCTATTTCTCGGTCGGCGGCGGCGCAATCGCGCGCGAGGGGGCCGACGCGGCGCGGGCGAATTTTACCCTGACCTATCCCTTTGCCTCGGGCGAAGAGCTGCTGGCGCTGGGCGAGGCGACCGGCCTCAATTTCGGCGCGATCGTCGAAGCCAATGAAGCGGCGTGGCGCGACATCGGGGAAACGCATGCGTTCATCGACGCCGTGCGCGCCGCGATGCTCGATTGCGTGGCGCGGGGCGTGGCGCATGATGGCGTTCTGCCCGGCGGTCTGAATGTGAAACGGCGGGCCAAATGCCTGCACGACCGGCTGTTGGCGCGCGGCCCGCGCAGCGATCCGTCAACGGTGTTCGAATGGGTCAGCCTGTGGGCGCTTGCCGTGAATGAGGAAAATGCAGCGGGAGGCCGCGTGGTCACGGCGCCTACCAATGGTGCGGCGGGCGTAATCCCGGCGGTGCTGAAATATTATGAAGTGTTCACCGCCAATCCGACGCCGGAGGGTAGCCGCCTGCTGCTGACAACGGCCACCGCCATCGGCTTTCTCTACAAGACCAATGCGTCAATCTCGGCGGCCGAAATGGGCTGCCAGGGGGAAGTGGGCGTGGCCTGTTCCATGGCGGCGGCGGGGCTGGCGGCGGCATTGGGCGGGACAAACGCACAGGTCGAAAATGCCGCCGAAATCGGCATGGAGCATAATCTCGGCCTGACTTGCGATCCCATTGGGGGGCTTGTGCAAATCCCCTGTATAGAACGTAACACGATGGGCGCCATCAAGGCGATCAACGCGGCCTATCTGGCGCTCCAGGGCGACGGCGCGCATATCGTCAGCCTGGATGCCGTTATCGAGACCATGCGCCAGACCGGCGAGGACATGCGCTCCAAATATAAGGAAACCAGCCTTGGCGGCCTCGCCGTCAACGTTGTAGAATGCTGACCTTCAGAATTTGATCATCACCCGCCGCGCCAGCGCAGGCGAGATAGAATAGACCATCTTCAACAGCTTCACCATGCCGACATTGGCTTCTGCGCTGTTGCTTTCGATGGCATCGACAATTTGGGCCGCGCAATCGGGCGCAGACATCTTGTTTCCGCCGAGCCGCCCGCGTGTCATCGCGGTATCGACCACAGGCGGCAGCGCCTCGATCACATGGACGTTGGATTCCCGCAAATTATACCGCAGCGCCTGCGTAAAGCTGCGCAGGCCCGCCTTGCTGGCGCAATAGACGGGGCCACCTGCACGCGGGGCAATGGCAAGGCCGGAGGTAACGTTGACAATCGTCGCTTCGGGCCTGGCCAACAGACCCGGTAGCAAGTGGCCGATCAAATGGATCGGCGCGTTCAGATTGAGGAAAAAGGCGCGGTCGGTCAGCGCAAGATCCAAAGGCTCGCCGGGACCGAAATTCCCGCTCATCCCCGCATTGTTCACCAATATGTCGAGCGGGCGTTCACCGAGCGCCTTGACCAGATCAAGACATCCGGCTGCATTCGACAGATCGGCTTGTATCGCCTCGAAACCCTCATTCCGGGCAGAGGCGAGCAATTCCTCGCGCCGGCTGCAGACGATGACTGTCGCCCCCTTGCGCTGCAAAAGCCGCGCTATTTCGAGCCCGATTCCGTCCGTGCCGCCTGTTACAAGCGCGGTTTTCCCCTGAATATGCATAGGTAACCTCCCCACCAAATTGCGCATCATGGCCAGAAAACTGGCGCTATGATGACCCGTCCCTCTCTACATTATAGATAGGTTTTTACGCATATTTGAAACCGGTTTTTTTAACCGGCCCGACCTTAGGGGAGCAGCACCGTTGACCCCGTCGTTTGCCGTGCCTCCAGATCGCGATGTGCCTGGGCGGCTTCTTCAAGGGGGTAGCGCTGACCCACGGTCATTTTGAGCGTACCCTGACGCAAGAGCGCAAATACACGCTTCGCTCCTGCGGCCCGTTCGTCGGCCAGTTTGTAATAGTCGAACAGGGTTGGGCGGGTCAAAAAGAGCGAACCTTTTGCCGCCAATATCCCTAAATTGATGCCGTTGACCGCGCCGCTCGCATTGCCATAGCTCGCAATCATGCCGCGCCGCGCGGTGGAATCGAGCGACGCATTCCATGTCGCTTGCCCCACGCCATCAAAACACACTTCCGCGCCCTTGCCATCGGTTAGGGCCCGCACCTGCTGCGCAACATCTTCGGTGCCGTAAAGGATGACATGGTCCGCTCCGGCTGCCCGGGCCAGATCGGCCTTTTCTTCGGTGCTGACGGTGCCGATGACCCGTGCGCCGACATGCTTGAGCCATTGGACGAGCAGCAGACCGACACCGCCCGCGGCCGCATGGACGACCACATCCCAGCCTGGTTGCACCCGGGCGCATCGTTCCACCAGAAATTCGGTCGTGCAACCCTTCAGCAGGCCGGCGGCGGCAAGCCCGTCATCAATATCGTCCGGCAGGGCAAACAGTGCGCTAGCCGGGATATTGCGGGCGGTGGCATAGGCACCAAGTGCGGGGCCAAAGGTCGCGACGCGGTCACCGACCTGCAATGCGTCGACGCCTTCGCCGACGGCTTCGACCACACCCGCCGCTTCGACGCCAAGGCCCGAGGGTAAGGGCACGGGGTAGAGACCGCTGCGATGGTAGGTGTCGATATAATTGAGGCCAACCGCCGTGTTGCGCATCCGCACCTCGCCGGGACCGGGAGGAGGCAGTTCGGCATCAGCCCATTGGATGACTTCGGGGCCGCCGGTCTGTTCGAAATATGCCTTTTTAACGATCATCTGGGGTCTCTCTTTCGTCGTTCGACCGCGCACTGCGGGTGACCATGGTTAACGCGACAGTAAGGAGTGTAACAGTTCGGGACAATGCCCCAACGCGTCCAGATTAACCATATTTGCGCATGGCCATTATCCCTAACAAAACGTTAACGTGTGACCATGTTGAAAAGAAAACTCGTCTGTCGCAACGAAGCCGCCCGCCATCCCTTCCGCCGGATGCTGCCGCCGCCCGTCCTTGATGCCACGCTTGCCATGCCACAGCCTTCGCGCTGGTGGCGGAAGGAAGACACGCATCTGTTCATGCTGAGCTTCAGCGCCTTCTTTGTGGCGATTAGCAGCTTTATATTCTGAACTGCTCAGGGGTGCCTGCTTCACGGCGCGGTCGACTTGATAATACCGTCACCCTGAACTTGTTTCAGGGTCTATCGCGCAGCAGCCTCTTTTGCGCCAGCTAAAGCGCAACCGATCCCGCCTACGGCGCCAGACCCTGAGCCTTCCGGAATGTGTACCCTGAAACAGGTTCAGGGTGACGAGAAACCGGAAAATTCTTGTCTTTTAATCGCACGCCTTGTGCAGTTGCTGCGCCAGCCAGGCGGAGACAAGGCACATGGCCGCGCCTAGCAATAGCTGGTTCACGATCGTAACACCGGCAGCGCTTAGCCCCAGCGCGATCAGCGAGCCGATCACCATCGCACCTGAGTTGACGATATTATTGGCAGCCACCGTACGCGCCGTCTGGTCCTTGGGCACTGTGGTCGTCAAAAAGGCGTAGAGCGGCACCACGAACATCCCGCCCGAAATCGCAATGCCCAGAAGCGAGAGCAGAAGCGGGATGGCGTCGGGATGGGCCACGAAGCCCGTGATATTATACAACTCGCCTTCGCCGATGACGTGCCAGTTCCGGCACACGAGGAAAAAGGCGACGACGAACAGCGCCATGACAAGTACACAGGCCGGTGCGTAGCGGGCCGATACCTGACCCTTCAGCATACGGTTGATGGCAACCGAGCCGATGGCAATGCCGATGGAGAAAATCGCCAGAAACAGGCTGGCAACTTCCTTGTCTGCGCCCAGCACATTTTTGGCGAGCGGGGGGAACTGGATGAAAAGAACGGCGCCGATGGTCCAGAAAAAGCTGATCGAGGCAATCGCCAGATAGAGCTTTCGGATGTGCATCGTGCTTTTGACGAGATTGATCGAGGAGCGCAGGATATGCCAGTCCAAGCCGGTTTCTTCATGTTCGGGAGGTGCCGGGGGGACCTGCCGTCCTGTGAAATAACCGATGATGGCGGTGATGACGACGCCAAGCGCAGCCCATTCCACATCGATAATGCCCGCCAATATGGTACCGAGCAGGATGGCGATATAGGTCCCGGCCTCCACCAGACCCGTGCCGCCGAGGACCTCTTCTTCCTTCAGATGCTGTGGCAAAATCGCATATTTGATGGGGCCGAAAAAAGTCGAGTGAATACCCATGGCGAACAAGGCGAGCATCATCAGCGGAATGGCGATCAGGCTCACGGCAAAGCCAAGCCACGCCATGACGAGACCGATGCCGCCAACGATCATGATCAGGATTTCGCAAAATTTCACGATCCGGATTATCTGCGCCTTGTCGCGCGTATCGGCCAATTGCCCGGCAAGCGCGGACATCAGGAAAAAGGGAATGATGAAGACGGCGGTCGCAACCGCGCTGAACAACGCTTCGGCCTTTTCGTCATTATACACGCCATAGACGACGAACAGCACCATCGCGTTTTTGAACAGATTGTCGTTAAAAGCGCCCAGCAATTGGGTCACGAATAGCGGCAGGAACCGTCGCTGTTTCAGCAACGACATGGATGTCGACATAATTTGCGAAAACCTCTCTTCGTTTGAGGTGCCTTAGCCGCCGGATCGGGCAGGGCAAAGCGCTTTTGTCGATGAAGCGAAATCGCCGCGTGATTTTGCAATAATAGGAGGCTATCGGTATCGCATGCTGAGCTTGCCCAACATCCTGACCCTTTCCCGCATATTGGCCGTGCCCATATTGGTGTTCCTGCTGTGGCCGGGGACCAAGCATCTGGGGACGCAGCCGGTGCCGCTCGATTACGCCTTTGCCTTTGTCCTCTACTGCCTGATGGGCATTACCGACTATTTCGACGGCTATCTGGCGCGTGCGCAGGGGACAGTGTCGAAGCTGGGCGTGTTTCTCGATCCGATCGCGGACAAGATCATGGTCGCGGCGGTCATTTTGATGGTCGTGTTCACCCGCGATGTCGACGGCTGGCACGTCATTGCGGCGCTTATCATCTTGCTGCGCGAAATGATTGTGTCGGGCCTGCGCGAATTTCTTGCCGGGTTGCAGGTTTCGGTGCCGGTGTCCAAACTCGCCAAATGGAAGACGACGTTCCAACTGGTGTCGCTGGGCGGGATCATATTGGCAGGGGCGCTGCCCGATTGGGCGCTGCTGAAACAGGCTGCGCTGGCGCTGCTCTGGATCGCCGCGATTTTGACCATGATCACCGGCTGGGACTATTTGCGCGTCGGCATCAAGCATATGGATTGAGCGCCATGCGGTTCGTCTATTTCGCAAGGGTGCGCGAAGCTGTCGGTATGGACAGTGAGGAGCGCGCCGTCCCTGCAGAGGTGCGTACGGTGCAGGATTGCCTCGCTTGGCTCGAGTCATGTGACCTGCGTTATGCGGCGGCCTTTGCCGAGCCGGCGCGTTTGCGCTTCGCGCTCGACCAACGGATGGTCGCCGCCGACGCTGCGCTTGCGGGCCATGAAGAGTTGGCGATCTTCCCACCGGTCACCGGGGGATGAAGCAGGTCGCCATTACCGCAGAGCCGATCCGCACGGCAATGGCTCTGGAACCGCTGGAACACCTTGGCGGCGGGGCGCTTGCCAGCTTCACCGGGATTGCACGGGCGGATTCGGGTGTCGTTGCGCTGGAGCTTGAACATTATCCCGGCATGACCGAGCAGAATTTGAACGCCCTTGCCGACGAGGCCATGGCGCGCTGGTCTCTGCTTGGCTGCGTCCTGATCCACCGTGTCGGCAAGATCGCGGTGGGGGAGCAGGTCGTGGTCGTTGCCACAGCGGCTGGCCATCGCGCCGAAGCACTCGACGCCTGCGCCTTCCTGATCGACCGGTTGAAAACCGACGCTGCCTTCTGGAAAAAAGAACATCGCAGCGACGGCAGCGCGCTATGGGTTGAGGCCAAGGGCACGGACGATGCCCGTGCCGAGAAATGGAGAGACTGATGCTGCTATACGACGCCCCCATGCCTGCGCCCAATCCCCGTCTTGTGCGAATATATCTGGCGGAAAAGGGGCTGACGGTTCCTACGCACTCGCTCTCCATCATGGCGGGCGAGCATAAGGCACCGGAGTTTGTCGCGAAATATCCGGCGGGGCAGCTTCCTGTGCTCGAACTGGATGATGGCCGGATGATTGGCGAGACCATTGCGATCTGCCGCTATTTTGAAGCCTTGCATCCAGACCCGCCCCTGTTCGGCCGCGATCCGGCGGATGTGGCGGAAATCGAAATGTGGACGCGACGGGTCGAGCTGACCTATGGCGCAGCGATCCGCAACATCTGGATCCACACCCACCCGCTGACCGCGCGCGTGGTGAAAACGCAATATACGGAATTTGGCGAAAGCAACCGTCCGCTGGCGCATGCGGCGATGAAGGTGTTTGACGCCGCGCTGCGCAAAAGCGCCTTTTTGGCGGGCGACACTTATTCGATTGCGGATATCGCGTTGCTGAGCACGCTGGATTTCGGGCTGTTTATCGGGGTGCCGATCCCGGACGAGGCCGAAGCGCTAAAGGCATGGCACGAACGCGTGTCCGCGCGCCCGAGTGCCGCGGCCTAATTTTTCCGCAAGGCCCGCAAGGCCGAGGCAAGCATCTCGAATTCTTCGCGCCGCGGGCTGTTGGTGCGCCAAACCAGCGCGATTTCGCGGGTCGCATGTTCGGCATTCAACGGCCGCGCTTGCACATCGGTGCCGAGGAGCAAGCCGGAATCGACCGCCATCTCGGGTATCAGCGTCAGGCCAAGCCCATTGTCGACCATCTGCACCAGCGTATGCAGCGATGTCCCCAGCATCGTCGCCGACGCGCGCAGCTCGGGCCGGTTGCACGCCGCCAGCGCATGATCCTTCAGGCAATGGCCGTCGACCAGCAGGAGCAATCTGCTCTCGTCGATCAGGTCGGGGGTGATGCTTTCAGGCGGGTCACGCGGGTCGTCCTTCGGAAAGGCAACGAAGAGCCGGTCCTCGAACAGCGTGGCTTTCTCCACATCGCCGGCGGCAAAGGGAAGCGCCATCAGGACGCAGTCGACCACGCCATGGTGCAGCGCCTCGACCGCCGCAGCGCTCGCCTCTTCGCGCAAATAGAGTTTGAGGTCGGGATATTGCTTGCGCAAGGCAGGCAGCAATTTGGGGAGCAGAAAGGGCGCGATTGTAGGAATGACGCTCATCCGCAGGTCGTCGGCAAGCGGCTTGCCCGCCGAGCGCGCCATTTCGGCCAGTTCCTCGGCCTCGCGCAGGATACGGTGCGCTTTGGCCACCATCTTCTCGCCCAGCGGCGTAAAACGCACCACGCGCCGCGTCCGCTCGACAAGCATCAGGCCTAATAGGGACTCAAGCTCCCGGATGCCTGCCGACAGTGTGGATTGCGTCACAAAGCAGGAATCGGCAGCCTTGCCGAAATGGCCATGCTCTTGCAGCGCGACCAGATATTGCAGCTGCTTCAGGGTAGGGAGATAGGTGCTCATTTATCGAACCTTATGATTAGTTCGGGCCCAATAATCGCTTTATCCGATTTAAACCAGCTTTTTCGGTGCAATTTCGGCGCCAGCACTGGAAATCGCGTAACATATCGCCTAACTTTAACGAAAGGCTCCGGATAGTAGAGGGCGGGGACGCATATGTTCATTTCAAATCTCATCGAATATCTGGACTCGATCAAAGTACGTGACCCCGCGCCACGCACGCGGTGGGAGATATTATTGTACCCCGGCGTCTGGGCCGTCGCCTATCATCGCGTCGCGCACTGGCTGTTTCTGGGGCAGATGTTCTTCCTTGCGCGTCTGGTGAACCACTTCTCGCGCTTCATGACGGGCATCGACATCCATCCCGGTGCCAAGATCGGCAGCAATTTCTTCATCGACCATGGCTTCAGCGTCATCGGCGAAACCGCCGAGATTGGCGATAATGTGACCATGTACCAGAATGTCACGCTGGGCGGGACCAACCCGACCAATGGCGCGGCGGGCAAGCGGCACCCGACCATCCTGGACAATGCGATCATCGGATCCGGCGCGCAGATCCTGGGGCCGATCACCGTCGGCGAACGGGCCCGCATCGGTGCCGCCGCCGTCGTTACGGACGATGTGCCTGCGGGGGCCACCATGATCGGACAAAAGGCACGGTCAACGCTGGTGAAGGCCGAAACCTACGCCAAGGATTTCATGCCCTACGGCACGCCCTGCCGCGAAATGTTTGATCCGGCGACGCAAAGCCTGGAAATCATGCAGTGCGAGATTGAAACCCTGCGCAAGAAAGTGGCCGAGCTGATGGCCGAACGCGACGCTGCGCAAGCCGCGCCCGTTCCCGCAAAACGCCGCGCCACCAAGGAGGCAAAGGGCGCTTGAGCGCGGTCATCACACCTTTTCCAGTTGCTAACCGCCTCCATCAGGTTGGCTTCGACCGCGCCGAGCTTACCCAGATACTGAACCTCTATGGCCGCATGGTCGCGGCGGGCAACTGGCGTGATTACGCCATTGACCTGGGCCGCGATGCCGCGATCTTCAGCGCGTTCCGCCGCGCAACCGAACGCCCCGAATACCGCATCGAAAAGCGTCCCGAGCTGCGCAATAAGCAGGGCCAATGGGTGTTGGTCGGCGAAGGCGGAGCCGTGCTGAAACGCGGCCACGAACTGGGGCCGGTACTGGCCCCCGTCGAGCGCAAGTTGATGAAGCTGGTCGGGACCTAGGCTGCGATCTGCCCAAATCTTTCGGATTGGCCCTGGGTAATTGTTTGCAGCATCAGCATTGCCGTTGGAATAGCTACAAAAGTCGCAATCGAAGAAATCGCCGCCAAGACGGTGCCAAGATAAAGTGTGTCCGCCGATTCAGCCTGCAATGCGATCCGTGTGGAGATGTTGCCAGCGAAGCCCGCAGTTAGCCATGCGGCCCACCAGCGACTTATTATAGGCGCAGGAGAGTCGAGTACCGTCGACGCGCCGGTGCTGGCATTCCAAATCTTTCTCATAATTTCGAATGGCTTGAACAAGTTTGCAAAAGGTATGAAGTGCCAGCCCACCGCCCATGCTGGCGTAGAATCGAAATCGGAAAAGTCCGCGTCGATAACGTTTTTAGCGGCCCTGTGCAGCCACATGCACCAAAGAACAATTGTGGCGATCGCAACGATGATCATCGCCACGCCCACGAAGAAGTAAAGCGCTTCAAAAAGGCCTAATTCAGCATCAGGGTCGGTGTTGAAGGTAAACACACCCAACAGTTCCGAAACTTCAAACAGGAATGATACTGCGACCACCGACAGGTTGGCCCACAGTACCAATCGCAAACGTTCATAGCGCGCATGAAGCAGGTCTAAACCGGATATGTCGATCATTTTACCCCCAAATCAACGACGCGCAGAAATGAGCGTGTTTGCAGGCCAGCAAGACCCGGCCTGCCTATGATCAACCCAGCGCTTGCAACGCCTTCATGACAGCCATCGACTGTTCGCCACCCGATTGCGGGACGGTTTCGCCGGTGCGGTCGATGATCTTCTCCCATGCGGCGGCAAAGCCTTCGACGGTGCGATCTTCCTGATGCAGCGCGGCGCCGGGGGTCATGGTGACATAAGCGGCATGGTAACCACCGCCACCTGCACCGATGATCATGTTGGTCGGCGCATCTTCGCTGACGAGATAGAGCGCGGCGGGTACGACATTTTCGGGGGTGAACTGCGCAAACAGGCCTTCGGGGAAAATGTCTTCGGTCATGCGCGTACCGGCGACAGGAGCGATCGAGTTGACGCGGACATTATATTTCGCACCTTCGAGATGAAGGGTTTTGGTCAAACCGGCGAGGCCGAGTTTGGCGGCGCCATAATTGGCTTGGCCAAAGTTGCCATACAGGCCGGTTGACGAGGTGGTCATCAGGATTCGGCCATAGGCCTGCTCGCGCATCGTGTCCCAAACGGCCTTTGTACAATTGGCCGAGCCCATCACATGGACCTGAAGCACGAGATTGAAATCGGGCATGTCCATCTTGGCGAAGCTCTTGTCGCGCAGGATGCCGGCATTGTTGATCAGGATATGAACGCCGCCCCAGGCTTCCTTTGCCTTGGCAACCATTTCGACCATCTGTTCAAATTCGGTGACGCTGCCGCCATTGGCCATGGCTTCGCCGCCAGCAGCCTTGATTTCTTCAACGACTTGCGCCGCTGCATCGGACGTGCCTGTGCCGTCCCGTGCGCCGCCCAGATCGTTGACGACCACCTTGGCACCGCGCTTGGCCAGTTCTAGAGCGTAGGCCTTACCCAGTCCGCCGCCTGCACCGGTCACAATAGCGACTTTGTCTTTAAAGCTGATGGTCATTTTTTGTCTCCATAGATATCTGGCGGACGAAGCACGCCAATGCGGCGCATGCCTTGGCATGAAGGTTAGGTTTACGCAAGCGTAAAGCAAATAGGCTGTGGGTTGTCACAAAACAGAAATTTATGAGTCACCATCCAGTCACATTATTGTTGTTTAGGCGTCACACTTAATTCCGGATCGAGGACATTTCGAAATGACTGCATCACGTTGGCTGGCTTGTTCGGCACTTGTATCGGCCGCATTGGTGGCACAGCCTGTTCAAGCGCAGAGCGATGCATCGGAAGTCGAGGCATTGCGCGCCGAGGTGGCCGCGCTGAAAGAACAGCTCGCGGCGATTGCGGCTAAGGTTGATGCAGTTGAAAAGAAACCTGTTGCCGAAGTGAAGTGGAAGGGTGCACCCGAAACCACCGGCGAAGGTGGCTGGAGCTTCAAGCCCCGCGGACGAATCCATTTTGACACCGGAACAGTAAGCGCACCGGGCGCATTGGAAAGCCGCAACCTGGGATTTGCGACCCGTGTTCGTCGCGTTCGTCTGGGTATGGAAGGAACGATTCCCGGAAACCTTGGATATAAGGTTGAGGCCGACTTCGCGAATAGCAACGTTGCCTTTGGCGATGTCTGGCTGACCTATAATCCGGCAAATGCGCCCATCGTGGTGCGCGTCGGCAATTTTGAGTCGCTAAACAGCATGGAGCAAATCTCCAGTTCCAACAATGTGACCTTCATTGAACGAAACAGCTTCAACGATGCCTTCGTCAATGCACGCCGTTTGGGCGCTGCCGTGGCATGGCATAACAAGAGCAATGATTTCTTTGTCGAAGCTGGCCTGTTTGCGGGCCACGCCATCGACAGCAGTCTGGATAATGACGGATGGATTGGCGCAACCCGCGTCCACTTTACCCCCAAAATTGGCGATACGCAGTTACATCTGGGTGCGACCTACCAGTATCGCGATTTTACCTCCAACAATGCAGGTGCAACATCGGCATCTCTCTTGTCGCCTTCGACAAACCAGCTGGCGCGGTACCGCGCGCGTCCCGGCAGCCAGTTGACCGATATCCGCTTTGTCGACACGGGCAGCTTTGCGGCCAAGAGCGACCAGATCATCGGCCTGGAGGCTGCTGCTATTTTCAAGCAATTCTACATCAGCGGCGAAGCGCAATGGTTGAAGACCAATGCTTACAAAGCGGGCGATGTGGCGACGGGCCTGGATGTGTTTTCGGGCGGTAATATCGCCGTAGTGCCCACTGAAAACCCCGGCTTTTTTGGCGCCTTTGCCGAAGTCGGCACGTTCCTGACTGGCGAAACACGCGGCTATAACAACAAGCTTGGCGTGTGGAGCAGGCCCAAGGTGAAAAATCCGATTACCAAGGGTGGCATGGGTGCATTCCAGATTGCAGCCCGTTTCGATTATCTCGATCTTGACGATGATGCGTTGAAAAATGGCGTGACCAATAATTTCGCAACAGGCACCACAACGCTTGCTGCCCTGAACAGCCGCCTCGGCCGTGGCGGAACGCAGACGAGCTATTTGCTGGGACTCAACTGGTATCCGATCGATTATGTGCGCTTCATGCTGAACTATGGCCGCGTTAACGTCGAAGGCGGACCGCTTGCCGCGACTGTGGATCCGCTGTCTACCGTTCCCGTCGACGAACGTGATTATTCGGTCGACGTTCTCGCCGCCCGGATGCAGATCGAGTTTTAAAGGGGCGCGGGTTTAAACCGCGTCCTGGTCCAGCGAGTAACCTGCCGACCGCACCGTGCGGATGATGTCGCTGTCAAAGCCTTCATTGAGGGCTTTGCGCAGGCGGCGGATGTGGACGTCGACGGTGCGGATCTCGATATCGCTGTCATGCCCCCACACGCTGTCCAGCAGACGCTCGCGGGAAAAGACATGGCCTGGATATTCTAGGAAATGCTTGAGCAGCCGGTATTCGGTCGGGCCGAGCGGCACCTGTTTGTTGCCGCGCTTCACCTTGTGCGCGACCGTGTCCATTTCGACATCACCGAAGCGCAGCGATTCCCCCGCAAGCGCGGGGCGCACGCGACGGAGCACGGCTTTGGCACGGGCAACCAGTTCGCGCGGGCTGAATGGTTTAGTGACATAGTCATCCGCACCGATTTCAAGTCCGCGAATACGGTCATCTTCTTCGCCGCGTGCCGTCAGCATGATGATGGGAACATTGGCGGTGTTGTCGGTCTTGCGCAGTTGGCGGCATACTTCGATACCCGATAGATTTTCGAGCATCCAGTCCAGCAGCACCAGATCCGGCGCATGTTCGCGCGCCATCAACAGTGCTTCTTCGCCGTCGCCGGTATGGCGAACGTCAAATTCCTCACGTTCGAAATGCCAGCGGACCAGTTCGGCCAGTGCACTGTCATCTTCAACCAATAGCAGTTGTGCCTTGGGCATATCGCTCTCTTCCAATCAGGCGTCGGGCAGATTTTCGCCGGTTTCAGTAAAGTAAATCATCTGCGCCACAGTTGTTGTGTGGTCGCCAATCCGTTCCAGATTTTTGGCGGTGAACAACATATGTGCAACTTCGGTCGCTGTTTTCGGATTTTTCGCCACATAGGCGACAAAGTCGACAAACAGGTCCTTGTTCAACTGATCCACATCGTCGTCGCGCGCCGTCACGGTGCGGGCCAGATCGATGTCGCGTTTGGCATAAGCGTCCATCGCGGTGCGGATCATTTCGACCACGATATCGCCCATGCGGACAAGCTGTTCATTGGCGGCCAGGCTCGATTTCGCTTCCATCTGCGGCACGCGCTTGGCGATGTTTTTCGCATAGTCGCCGATCCGTTCGATCACCGCCGACATTTTCAGTGCGGCGATCAATTCGCGCAAATCGTCTGCCATCGGTGCGCGAAGGGCGATTGTCCGGACCACCAGTTTTTCAACTTCGGTTTCAAGCGTGTCGATAAGCTTGTCCTCGGCGCGCGTCGCGGCGGCCAGTTCCGTATCATGCTCGCCCAAGGCTTTCATGGCGGCCATCACGGCAGATTCCGCGCGCGCGCCCATTTCCGCGATCAGGCCGCGGATTTCGTCCATATCATCGTCAAAGGCGGTAACAGTGTGCTTCGTGCCAGTGCTCATATCTGCAATCCTTTAGCCGTAACGGCCGGTAATATAGTCTTTAGTACGATCTTCGCGCGGATTGGTGAATATTTCGGACGTTTCGCCAAATTCGATCAGATTGCCGAGATGGAAAAACGCCGTCCGCTGCGACACACGTGCGGCCTGCTGCATATTGTGGGTCACGATGATGATAGCATATTTGCCGCGCAGGTCGTGGATCAATTCTTCGATACGCGCCGTGGCGATGGGATCAAGCGCGGAGCAGGGTTCGTCCATCAGGATGACTTCGGGATCCACGGCAATGGCACGTGCGATGCACAGACGCTGCTGCTGTCCACCGGACAGGGCGGTGCCGCTGTCGCCCAGACGATCCTTTACTTCACCCCACAGGCCCGCGCGGGTCAGCGCGCTTTCGACAATCTGGTCGAGCTCCGCTTTCCCCGCGGCAAGGCCATGGATGCGCGGGCCATAGGCCACATTGTCGTAAATGGATTTGGGGAAGGGATTGGGTTTCTGGAACACCATACCCACACGTGCGCGCAACTGCACAACGTCCATGGACGAGGCGTAAATATCCTGACCGTCGAGGAAGATATTTCCTTCGACACGGGCACCTACGATGGTGTCGTTCATGCGGTTCAGCGACCGCAAAAAGGTCGACTTGCCACAACCCGACGGGCCGATAAAGGCCGTGACATTGTCCATATCGACGTCGATCGATACATTATCGATCGCTTTCTTCTCGCCATAATAGACGTTGACGTTGCGGGTCGATATTTTCGGGTTGGCGGTTGTTTCGGCCACAATGGCGTCCTTTTCTTATCTGCTACCAGCGCGTTTCGAAACGGTTGCGCAAGTAAATAGCGAGGGCGTTCATCCCCAGCAGGAATATCAGAAGCACGATGATCGCGGCACTGGTTTTTTCGACAAAGCCCTGGTTCACTTCATCCGACCACAGATAGATTTGTACCGGCAATGCGGTGGCTGCATCGGTGAAGCCCTGCGGTGCCGACGGAATGAAGGCGCGCATGCCGATCATCAGCAACGGGGCGGTTTCACCCAGCGCGCGTGCCATGCCGATAATCGTGCCGGTCAAAATGCCGGGCAGGGCGAGCGGCAGAACATGGTGGAACACCACTTGCACTGGCGATGCGCCGATGCCGAGCGCAGCTTCGCGGATGGACGGGGGGACGGATTTGACGGCGTTGCGGCCGGCGATCACGATGACCGGCATGGTCATCAGCGCAAGGGTCAGGCCGCCTACCAGAGCCGATGAACGCGGCATCCCGAACATCGTCAGGAATACCGCAAGGCCGAGCAGGCCGAAGATGATCGAGGGAACAGCCGCAAGGTTGTTGATCGACACTTCGATCATGTCGGTCAGCTTGTTCTTCGGAGCATATTCTTCAAGATAAAGCGCCGCGAACACGCCAATCGGGAAAGCGAGCAACAGGGTGATCGCCATGGTCATCAGCGACCCCTTGAATGCAGCCCAGATACCCACAGCCGACGGGTCGGTCGCATCGGCTCCTGTCAGGAATGTCCAGTTGAACCCGCTGCGTAGCGCATCCTTCTGCTCCAGAGACGCGACGGTCTTTTCCGCGGCGGGCTCACCTGCGCGTTTGTAGGCGACATCAAGGCGGGAATCGGCGGGCAGCCACAGTGTCTGTTTTGCAGTCACCAACTGGGGATTGTCGGCCAGCTTCTGGCGCACATTAGCAGCGGCGGCCGAGGTCAGAAGCTCGCCGCCCTGCTCGCCATATTGTTGGCTGACGGCGAGTTCGACGATGCCCGGGATATCCATGGAGTTCAGCGTCGTATCCGCGTTCGGTCCGGTAATCGAAGCGGCGGTGGCGCCCGAAGTCAGGGCCGGGAAATCAAATTCGACGGCAATCTCCGTCCGCTGAAACCCGCGCAGGCCCTGGCCCAGCATGGTGAACAGCAGAAAGGCAAGGAACAGGGTCGACAGCGCAACGGCGATAAAGCCCATCGCCTTGAACCGGCGCTCGGCAGCGTAGCGTTTCGCGATGCGTTTCTGCATCACGACGCCGTTCCAGTCGGTGGGTGTGGGGTCGATGGTGGCGTTATTCATATGCTTCACGATAGCGTTTGACCACGCGCAGAGCGACATAGTTGAGGAAGAAGGTGGTGACGAACAGCGCCAGACCCAGCGCGAATGCGGCCAGGGTGTGCGGGCTGCCGAAATCCTGGTCGCCGGTCAGCAGGGCGACGATCTGCACAGTAACCGTGGTAATCGTGTCGAACGGGTTTGCGGTCAGATTGGCGGTATAACCTGCGGCCATCACCACGATCATGGTTTCGCCAATCGCGCGGCTGACTGCAAGCAGGACGCCGCCGACCACACCGGGTAGCGCAGCGGGAAGAAGGACCTGCTTGATCGTCTCGCTCTTGGTTGCGCCCATGGCAAGGCTGCCGTCGCGCATGGCATTGGGTACGGCCGCGATACTGTCGTCGGACATGGACGAGACGAGCGGAATAATCATCACGCCCATGACGATCCCTGCGGCCAGCGCATTGTCCGACGCGGCATTGCTGACGCCCAGCATGACCGCGAAGTCACGGATCGCAGGGGCGACGGTGAGTGCGGCGAAATAGCCGTAGACCACGGTCGGCACACCGGCGAGGATTTCGAGGATCGGCTTCATCCATTTGCGCACATTGGTCGAGGCATATTGGGTGAGGAAAATCGCGCTCATCAACCCGAGCGGAATTGCAACGAGCATCGCGATAATCGCGCCGATGAAAATGGTGCCCCAAAAGAGCGGAATGGCGCCATAGCCATTATTGGCCCCGGGGGTGACGACGCTCTTCGGGTTCCAGTCGGTACCGAACAGGAATTCAAAAGGCGAAACCATCGAGAAAAACTGGTAGGATTCAAAGATCAGCGACGCAAAGATACCAAGCGTTGTGATGATGGCCAGCAAGGACGCAAACAGCAGGCCGAGCATGACCAGTCGCTCGACCTTGTTACGGGCGCGGAAGTCGGGCTTCAGGCGGGTAAACGCAAATGCCCCACCTGCGAATAACAACACCAGCGTACCGGCCATGCCGATCCAGCTATAATAAGAGAGCGCATCTTTATAGAGCGGCGCCAGCTTTTCGCTCTGCGCCTGAAACGCCGTAGTCTGCAGCCCCTGCGCGATGGCGCGGGCTTCGGACAGGATGGCGGCTCTTGAAAATCCGTCTTGCGGCAGGTCGGAGGCTACGGGCGCGGACAGGACCATATTGGTCACCAGCGCGGGTGAAACCGATTGCCAGATAAACATGAAAAGTACGGCGGGGACGACGGCGCAGACCGCAACGAACCAGCCATGATAGGAGGGCAGGCTGTTGACCTGACCACGCGGGCCACCCTTTGCAGCACGCACAAAGGTCGCAGCGCGTGCGCGTCCGACGATCCACGCGACCAACCCGAGGCCAAGGACAAGGAAGAGCAACGCCGTTCCAGTCATATACCTAACCTTGCCCCCTTCGGCCAAAAGGCCGGAAAATTGAGAAATTACGCACCAAAAACACTGGGCATGGATCGAATAGAGATTCGATCCATGCCCATAGACGCGAGGAATGTTGCAGTTTTATTTCAAATCTGCGCCGTCGATGGCATTTAGGCCGTTGGCAGCTTCCATAGCCTTTTTATAATCGGCATCGGTCGACGCGATCATGCCCAATTTCGTCAGATAACCGCCAACAGCGCCACCCTTCAGGAATTCGGCGATAAATTCCTTGATGCCGGGAATCTTGTCGATGTGTGCCTTCTTCACATAGATGTACATCTTGCGTGCGCCGGGATAGCTGCCGTCCGAGATGGTCGCGATGGTGGGGCTGACGCCGTCCATCGTGATGCCGTGCACCTTGGCTGCGTTTTCTTCCATATAGCTATAGCCGAAGATGCCGACCATATTGGGGTTGGCGTCGAGCTTCTGAACGATCAGATTGTCGTTCTCGCCCTGCTCCTTGAACGCGCCATCGGTGCGGATTTCAGTGCAAATCGCCTTGAACTTGTCTTCGTCCGTTTCTTTCAGCGCCTTTGTCGCGGCGTCGGTTTTGCAGCCTGCTTCCATGATCAGCTCATGGAAAGAATCGCGGGTACCCGACGTTGTTGGCGGGCCAAAAACCGAAATAGGCAGCTTGGGAAGCGCAGGGTTGACGTCCGACCACAGCTTTGCAGTCTGCGGCTTGCCGAAGGGGTTAGCGGCCAATGCTTTATAAACATCGGCGGTCGACAGGGCGAACTTTGCACCCTTGTTCGACTGTGCAAGCGCGAGACCGTCGATACCCACCTGGATTTCGATAATGTCCTTCACGCCATTCTTCTGGCAATTTTCAAACTCGCTCTTCTTGATGCGGCGCGATGCATTGGTGATGTCGGGTGTTTCAGCGCCGACGCCCTTGCAGAACTGCTCCATACCACCGCCGGTGCCGGTCGATTCGAGAACCGGCGACTTGCGCGAGCTGTCGGCCTTGGCAAAAGCTTCAGCAGCAGCCTTGGCGAAAGGGAAAACGGTCGAGGAGCCGACAATGCGGATTTCCTGGCGCGATCCGCCGGCTGCACCGCCGGTGCTGGCCTGGTCATTACATGCCGTAAGCGCGAGCGCACTAATGGCGATAAGCGAGATTTTCTTCATCATTTACCTGTTTCCCTCAATTGGAATTATCATGGCGAACCCATGCCCGGTCGCGCAGATAGCTGTCCTAGATGGCCGATAAATGACTCTTGTGTGACACTTATATGACAGTGTCGGGGGCAACAGGTAACAATACCGACACGCTAGTCCCTGTTCCTACGGTGCTGCGGATTTCCAGATGCCCACGGTGACGGTCCACAATATGTTTTACCAGACTTAATCCGAGGCCGGTTCCCCCGACCGAGCGGCTGCGTCCCGAATCGACGCGGTAAAAACGTTCGGTCAGGCGCGGCAAATGTTCGGGGGCAATTCCATCGCCCTGATCCACTACGCTGAAAGCAAGCATTGCGCCCGAACGCGACTGCGCCAGCGAAACCGCGATGGGCGTGCCGGGACGTCCATATTTCATGGCGTTGGTGATGATATTGCTGGCGAGCTGCCGCAATTGTCCGGCATCGCCCATCACTTGCGAAGCCTCCATAGTGATGTCGAGGACAATGTCGCCGCCCCGCTCTTTCTGGCTGGCGCGGACATGATCGACGGTTTCCATTACAATATGCGCAAAGTCGACGGGCGTTTGCGGCGGATCATATTTTTCCGCTTCGATACGCGACAGCGACATAAGGTCACGCACGAGCGCCTGCATCCGGTCGGTTTCTTTCGCCATGATGCCCAGAAAGCGCCCCCGTGTTTCCGGGTCGTCGCCGGCATCGGGATCATCCAATGTTTCGATAAAGCCTTTGACGGCGGCCAGCGGGGTCAGCAATTCATGGCTTGCATTGGCGACAAAATCGACGCGCATCTTCTCGGCAGCTTGCGCTCCGCTGCGGTCGGCGAGGTGTACCATTTTCTGGCCCGGTCCGATCGACTGGATACGCATATCCCACATCTGGCTTTGCTGGCCGATGCCGGTCAGGCGAATCGGATGCCCGGTGTGCTGCGCATCGGGGTCGGTCAGGCGTTCGATTGCGCCGGCATGGCGGAAGGCGATGCGCACATTTTGCCCGACAATATTGATACCCAACAACTGGCGCGCAAACTGGTTGGCGGCGGTGACCCGGGAGTTTTCGACAATCAGGATTGCGTCGTTGGATGCATCGATGAAGGACTGCAATTGGGGATGGCTGGTGATGGCGCCGGGATCGATAAAGGACTGTGCCGGCATATACGCCGAAGGTTCATTGCCGGGATCATGGGGATCGGCGGCAACGAAGAGCGCAATGAGCATGGATATAAGCGTCACAAGAATGCGTTCGATCTCGCCGTGCAACTGTCCGGCGATCACGGCCCCTATGACGGCCAGCGCAACGGCAAAAAGGACTCGGGGTGACAACCAGCTATTCACACTTTCCCCATCCACCTATCTGTTCCCGTTCCCGCCCTGCGCTAAACCATCTATTAGCTTTTGCTGCCGATAATGTCCCACATATAGACGCTGTCCCGTCGCGCAAGCGTGGCGGCTGGAAATGCGGACATAATATGCTAGGCCAAAAAAATGGACGATGACACAAAAAGCCCCAATCCGTTGAATAGCCCGACGAGCCGTCGTCGTGCGCTGATGCTCGGTGCGGCCACTGCGTCGGCCATTGTATCGGTACGGCCCGCTTTGGCGCAATCCGCTGCATCCGTCATGAACTGCGAAATTCCGGTGCCCGGACCGCATGGGACGGGCATGAATATCGACAGCTATGGCAAGCTGGTTCCGCGCGATACGCCGGGTTCGTTCCCTGCGACCGGACAGAAATTCACCGGAGAACAGGTGAAAGCGGCCCTGCGCGGACGCAGTCTGCCCGGCACAAGCTATGACCAGAGCCAGGCCTATGTAAATTATATCCGCCGCCTGCAAAGCGGCCAGAGCGGCTTCACCTGCTACGCCAGCCTGCAGATGTCGCGCTAAAGTATCGTCGCTTCGCTTTTTGCCGAGGCAATTCGATCTAATTCAACTGTCATATTCTGTTACTTTTCGTCACCCTGAACTTGTTTCAGGGTCCATCGTGAGGCTGGGCCCTATTCTAAATGAAGGCGCCACGGAGCGGCGGCGTGGCGTTGCATCTTCGATAGAAGAGCATCCCTGCATGATAGACCCTGAAACAAGTTCAGGGTGACGGGGAGGGGAAAAGCAGGTGACGGTGAGAGAAAAGAGGATGACGGTTTAGAGAAGTCGACGTAACGTGAAGACGACGAAAAATCGCATTCCGTCTTCACGCCATCACGGTCTAAACATTGAATTTTAACGCTGGGGCTTTACCCCATGCGCCCATGACAGCGTCGCCACGTACAAAATATAAAGCGGAACCGGCGGACCAGATTTTGGTCACGCCGCTGGATTCGCTGACATTGGTGTATCAGCGCCGGTCGGGGATCACCCATATCGTGGCCGAACCCGCCCCCGAAATACTCGCCGCCATGGGTGCGGATGCGTTGACCGCCGACGAGGTGGCGCAGCGGTTGGCGGCGCAATTTGATTTTGACGGCACGCAAGCAGCGGACATCATAGCCGCACGGTTGAACGAGCTGGCCGATCTCGGGCTGGTCGAGCGCTGCTATGCATGAATTCCGGGTTCAGGTGGGGCCAGCCGCCTTTCGCATCGGTTCGCAGTGGAAGCGGCCGTTGGATCAACTGGCGGAATTGTACCGTGATTATCCGGTGCCTGAGATCCCCGACTATTCGGTGCGGCTGGAATCGGTCAGCCTGCTGCGCCGCTTTATCCGGCCATCGGTGGCGATCAACGGGGACTATATGTTGCCGGATGCGGCGCCGTTGCCTTTGGCGCAAGGCTTGCTGGCGGCCGAAATGGCGATGAACCTGCAAATGGCGCTCGGCTGGCGGCGGCATGTCTTGCTGCATGCCAGCGCCGTGGAAAAGGATGGAAAGGCCCTCATCATGACGGGCCAATCGGGGTCGGGAAAATCGACTTTGGCCGCCATGCTGGGCCATAGGGGCTGGCGCTTCATGGGCGATGAATTTGTTCTCGTGGATCTGGACAGCGGCGATGCAGTACCATTTCCCCGTCTTATCAGCCTGAAAAACGAAGCCATTGGCGCGATGTTGGCGACCGCGCTCGATGGACGTTTCGGCCCCTTGATGCCGTCCACGCCCAAAGGGGACATCCGGCATCTGGTCCCCCCGTCCGATGCAATAGCCCATATGGCGCGTCCGGCCCGGCCTGCGCTCTTGCTATTCCCCAGCTTTGGTTTTGACGCCGCTGTGCGTGAGGTCGCGCCGAGCGAAGTGTTCATGCGCTTGACGCAAGCCTCGACCAATTATGTCGCGCTGGGTGAAAAGGGCTTCTCTACGCTGACCCGCTTTGTCCAGACGGTTCCCGCCCGCGCGATCGATTATCGCGACGGGATTGAGGCCGAAGCGTTGGTGAACCAGTTATGGGCCGAATGCGCATGACCCATAACGGTATGCTTCTGGTCGATGCGCTGCGCGATCCCGCAGGGACAGCGCGTCTGGACCCGGCGGGATGGACCACGCTGCTGACCATAGCGCGGGTCGAACAATTGCTCGGCACCTTGGCGCGCAAGCTATCGGGTTTGCCTGTGCCTGACGCGGTGGCGCACATATTGGAAGAGGCCCGGGTCAACGCCGAATATCAGCGCCGCTCTGCCTTGTGGGAGGCCGACTGCGCGCGGCGGGCACTGGCGGACTATCCCGGCAAGGTCGTGCTGATGAAGGGAACGGCCTATGTGGCGGCTGGTCTCAAAGCGGGTGAGGGACGGCATATCGGAGATCTCGACATAATGGTCGCACAGGCCGATTTGCCGCAGGTCGAGGCGGCGTTGTTAAACGCCGGGTGGGAATGGGTGAAAGAAGACGCCTATGATGACGCCTATTATCGCGACCATATGCATGAGCTGCCCCCGCTGATCCACAAGGAGCGGGACCGCATGATCGACGTGCACCACACGATCCTGCCCCTGACGGCGCGACCCCGGCCCGATGCGGAGGCGATGCTGGCCGATGCGGACGGGCTGGGAAATGGCCTTTATGTCCTGAGCCAGAACGACATGCTGATCCACAGTGCCGCGCATCTGTTTGCCGATGGCGAGCTGGATGGTGGATTGCGGAACCTGTGGGATATCCATTGCCTGATCGACGAGCGGGCCGATGATGCATTTTGGCCCGCACTCGCACATCGTGCGGAGCACCACCAGTTGCTCGCGCCAGTGGAACGCGCCGTGCGCCTGGCCCATCAACTGTACGGGACAGAGATCCCAAGCGGATGGCAGCGTGGGCATTGGCAGGACGGGCAATATATCCGCCGCCTCACCGCACGCGACCATTGGGGGCGGGGCACGCATAGATTCACGCGCCTGCTTTTCTACATCCGGTCCCACTGGCTGCGCATGCCGCCGCTGATGCTCGCACGGCATTTGTGGACGAAATGGCGGAAGGGATAAACTTCCGAATTGAAGCCTATGCGTTAAAGGAACTCGACCTATCCTTTTCGTCGTCACCCTGAGCTTGTTTCAGGGTCTTATTCCTTTGGTCGTGGAAACTAGGACCCTGAAACAAGTTCAGGGTGACGGACGGAGTCGATTTACTTTATAGTTTCGCAAGTACCGGAATCAGCTCGTCAAAATGGTCGATAATCGCATCGGCGCCCATCTCTTCTACGGCACCGTGCAAAAAGCCGAAGCTGACGGCGATGCTGGGGACATTGGCGTTCTTCGCCGCCATGACGTCATAGATGGAATCGCCGATATAGGCCGCCCGGTCGCCACCGCCCAAGGCTTGGCCGCGTTTCACCATTTCGAATATGGGCGCGCCCGAAGGTTTGGCATTTTCCTTACCCAAAGTGTCCGCACCCAAAATGCAGACCATGCGGTGGGCAAGGTTCAGGTCGGTGAGCAGCTTGACCGCAAGGCTTTCGAACTTGTTGGTGACCACCGCGTAACGCACGCCCATCGCGTCAAGCTGGTCCAACAGGTCAAGCGCGCCGTCGAACGGGCGGCTATGGACCGAGACATTGGCTTCATAATAGCTGAGCATCTGGCGGTAGAGTGGACGGAAATCGTCGCCCGGTATGCCGCCCGTTGCCTCCAGCCCCTGCTGCAGCATCAGCTTCGCGCCCCCGCCGATATGCTGTTTCACTGTTTCGGTGGAGAGCAGCGGACGCCCCACGCTGTCCAGCACATGGTTGACCGCCGCAGTCAGGTCGCCGCTGGTGTCGACGAGCGTGCCGTCGAGATCGAATCCGATAATGTCGAAAGGAATTTGAGTCATATCGACAGCAATTGGCGGCAAGTTCTGGAAACCGCAACAATTTGCTGGCATGAGGCGGCGCATGACACAGATCGCCGCCATCATTCTCGCCGCGGGCAAAGGCACCCGCATGAAATCCGACCTGCACAAGGTGCTGCACCCCATCGCGGGCCGCCCCATGCTGATGCACCTGATGGACGCGGTCGACGCGTTGAATCCGGCCAAGAAGGTTGTGGTCGTCGGCAGCGGCAAGGAACAGTTGGAAGCTGCGCTGGCAGGATCGGCAGAACTGGCCGTGCAGGAGCCGCAACATGGCACGGGCCATGCGGTCCAGCAGGCCGAAGCGGCATTGGCGGGTTTTGAGGGCGACGTCCTGATTCTCTACGGCGATGTGCCCTTTGTCCCCACATCCACAATGCAGATGATGATTAACCGGCTGAACGCCGACGACAATCCCGCCGTCGTCGTTCTGGGCTTTGAACCCGAAGATACGCAAGCCTATGGCCGGATCGTCACGCAGAACGACCGGATTGAATGGATGGTCGAGCACAAGGATGCGACCGAAGCGCAGCGGGCAACAAAGCTGTGCAACAGCGGCCTGATGGCGGTGAAGGCAAAAGATCTGTTCCCGTTGCTGGCGCGGGTGACGAACGAGAATGCGGCGGGTGAATATTATCTGGTCGATATCGTCAACATCGCGACGCAGGACGGACGCCATTGCTATGTCGTCACGACCGACCCCTATGACGTGACCGGCATCAACAGCCGGGGCGAGTTGGCGGCGATGGAGGGCGAGTGGCAGGCTCGTCGCCGTGTGCAGGCGATGGTAGATGGCGCGAGCCTGATCGCACCTGAGACGGTCTGGTTTTCCTGGGATACCAAGCTGGGCCGCGATGTGCTGATTGAGCCCAACGTCTTTTTCGGCCCCGGTGTTACGGTCGCCGACAATGTAAAAATCCGCGCCAATTGCCATATTGAGGGCGCGACCATCGGTTCGGGTTGCGAAGTCGGCCCCTTTGCGCGGTTGCGCCCCGGCACAGTGCTCGACGAAAAGGCCAAGATCGGGAATTTCGTCGAGACGAAAAAGGCGCATCTAGGTAAGGGCGCGAAAGCCAATCATCTCACCTATCTGGGCGATGCCACCATCGGTGCGGGTGCAAATATCGGGGCAGGGACGATTACCTGCAATTATGACGGCTATTTCAAATATCAGACGGTCATTGGCGAGGGCGCCTTCATTGGCAGCAACAGCGCCCTGATTGCGCCTGTGAAAATCGGGCGCGACGCGATCGTCGCCGCGGGCAGCGCGGTCAGCCGTGACGTCGCCGATGGCGACCTGCGCATGGTGCGGGCGGAACAGTTGGTGAAACCGGGCTGGGCCGACCGTTTCCACGATACGATGCGGAAAAAGAAGGCCGAAAAGAAGTGAAGCCTTTGCGCGGGACATTTCTGGCCCTAGCATTGCTCTCGGTCCCCGCCGCCGGGGTCGCTCCCACGGATCAAGAGGAAAAGCATATGGTGCAGCATCAGGCCAAGGGCACATTCGACGTCAAAATGGCGCCACAAGCCGACGACACCGCCGATGTCGGCCGCATGACGCTGGACAAGACATTCCACGGCGATCTGGAAGCAAGCAGCATCGGCCAAATGATCGCCGTCCGTACGCCGACCGAAGGGTCAGCAGGCTATGTCGCGATGGAGCGTGTTACCGGCACCTTAGACGGCAAAAAGGGCAGCTTCGCCCTGCAGCACTTCGGCACCATGAACCGCGGGCAGCAGCATTTGCGTATCGAAATCGTGCCCGACTCCGGAACCGAAGGCCTCACCGGGATCAGTGGGACGCTGGACATCATCATCGAAAAAGGCGCGCACTCCTACGTGCTGGATTATACACTGCCGGGTTGAAGGCCGCTGCATTAGGCGTCGACTATGAAGCGGTTTCCATTCTTTTGGCTGCTTTTGCTTGCCGCACTTATTATTGCTTCGATCACTTTGAAAATAGTGATGATTTCGGAATGTTGGGCCGACGGAGGCGTATATACTTCCGTAACAAGCACTGGTTTCTGCGTTAGGAAGTGACTTTGGCCGAACGTATATTGATCGAGCAAATCACCCTCTGTTTCGCGCATATGCCCTGTGGACCTGTCAGCAATGCGTCATTTTTTTCGCAAGGTTTTGATGTAATCCAATTCCTGTAAGGCCCCTTGATGTTTTGGTACAAGCTTCAGGGAATCCCGGAAATATTTCTCCGCCAGATCGAGATCGCCTAGTTCAATTTTAGTGAAGCCCATTCCACGCAAAGACCTGGCTTCAAATTCCGGACGATATTTTTCCGGAGCATAAGCGGCCGCGTCTCGGGCTTTTTCAAATAGGTCGAAGGATCTCTGCCAATTGCGGTTGGATTTATGCCATTCTGCATATTCGTTTATATAATGCGCGTTCAGGGCATCCATTTCAGCCGCACGCTCTAAAAACGCACCTGCCTCCGGTAATCTCTTCAGATCGATTAGCGCGAAACCCTTTACGAACAAGGCATCACACCATGTGCTTGCTAGAACAACGGCATCTTTCTTGGCTGCGGCGGATTGCCCCAATAAGGTAAGCATCGCGACATTGTCGGCGGCGCAGAAATAGGTTCTACTCTTGTCGACATGTTCTGCATCAAATGCAGCAATGACTGGCTCAACAAGGCGTACGGCCTCCGCAGGATTGCCATCGTACAGCACCTCAGTGGCCTTATCGACCTGCCTTTGCCTTTCTTCCAAATTCGGGGCGTCACTTGCATAAGCCGATGGCCCAAAGGCTGTCATTGCGAACAAAATAACTGTTACAAGCAAACGCATCGTGAATCCCCCATATATTCAGAGCATATATCTTGCTTGGCTTTTCGCAACACTTGCGAAGACAGTTGACATGATATCATGATATGATATCAGTATATCATGACTCGCATTCTTGCTGATCTGCCCGATGAGGATATCAAATGGCTCGACCAGATAGCGGCCGAGCAAGGCAAGTCGCGTGCTGCTGTTTTGCGGGAGGCGGTGGCGGCATATAAGCCGCAATCGCCGCTCGATTGGATTGAAGCCGGCTTTGGTGCTTGGAAAGACCGCACGGATATCGGCGATGCCGTGGAATGGCAACGGCGTGAACGTGCGTCGTGGACACGCCCTTGGGATGTCGACTACGCCGAAGTTCGCGCCGAATTCCCTGATCTTTTCGATGAAGATGATGACCGCGAATTTGAGTTTCATAAAGCCTGGCAAGCCAAACACGGGAAAAAGCCGGGCGATGGATATTTGGCGTCGGACGAGGCATCGGACATATTCGCGGACCAGCCGGAACAAGTAAAAAAGAAGCGCGCTTTCAAGTGAGTGGCTTTACGTTTGACAGCAACATATTGATCGACACGTTACGCGGCATCCCAAAGGGACGTGCGGAGCTGGAGCGTGCGGTTCAGCGGGGGCGAGTCTGGGTGAGCCGGATGGTCTGGATCGAAGTCATGTCCAAAGGCGAAGGCGAAGGATTGCGGCGCGCCGAGATGCTTCTGTCCGGCTTTGGCATTGATGAGGTTGACTCGGAAATTGCTGAACGGGCAGCCGCGCTTCGCCGAGAGCGTCCGCGTTTGAAATCACCTGACGCAGTGATCCTCGCGACGGCAATGCTGCGTGGCCGCGTGCTGGTCACACGAAATACTAAAGATTTTCCGGCAGAGATGCCCGGCATTCGTATCCCTTATAAATTGGATGAACTTTAATGTGCGGAATTATTGGCATTGTAGGTAAAGAAGCAGTCTCGGACCGGTTGGTCGACGGGCTGAAGCGGATGGAATATCGCGGATATGACTCCGCCGGTGTATGCACCGTGCATGACGGACAACTGGTCCGCCGCCGCGCCGAGGGTAAGTTGGCTAATCTGGTGCAAGTGCTGAAATCCGACGATGCGCCCGGCAATATCGGTATAGCCCACACTCGCTGGGCCACCCATGGCGCGCCGACCACAAGCAACGCCCACCCGCACGCGACGCAGGAAGTGGCGTTGGTGCACAATGGTATCATCGAAAATTTCAAACAGCTCCGCGATGAACTCACCGCGCGCGGCCGGACGTTTGAAAGCGAAACCGATACCGAAGTTGTGGCGCATCTGGTGTCCGAACAGGTCGAAGCGGGTCTTGCGCCGGCCGATGCGGTCAAGGCTGTGCTTCCGCGTCTACGCGGTGCTTTCGCGCTCGCCATCGCTTTCCGGCAATTCCCCGATTTCCTCATCGGCGCGCGGCTCGGCAGCCCGCTGGTCGTTGGTTATGGCGACGGCGAAACCTATCTCGGTTCCGACGCACTGGCGCTTGCCCCGCTCACACAAAAAATCGCTTATCTGGATGAAGGCGACTGGGTCATCGTAACCCGCGAAGGCGCGCAGATTTATGATAAGGACAATAATCCGGTCACCCGTGAAATCACGACATCGGGCGTGTCGGCAGCGGCGATCGAAAAGGGTAATTACCGCCATTATATGCAGAAGGAAATTTTCGAGCAGCCCACCGTGGTCGCCCAGACTCTTTCCAGCTATATCCGTCCACTCGAACAGACGGTCGCCCTGCCGCAAATGGATTTCGATCTTGCGGGCGTAAAGCGCATCACCATCGTTGCCTGCGGCACCAGCTATTATGCAGGTATGGTCGCCAAATATTGGTTCGAAACTTTTGCCCGCGTTCCCGTCGACATCGATGTCGCATCGGAATTCCGCTATCGCGATCCCGTCTTGGAAGAAGGCGGCCTGGCGCTGTTCATCTCCCAATCGGGGGAGACAGCCGACACGCTCGCGGCGCTGCGCCATTGCAAGGAACAGGGGCAGACCATTGCCGTCGTGGTCAATGTGCCGACCTCCAGCATGGCCCGCGAAGCCGACCTGTTATTGCCCACCCACGCTGGCCCCGAAATCGGCGTTGCGTCGACCAAGGCCTTTACGTGCCAGCTCGCCGTTCTCGCCGCGCTGGCCGCACATCTGGCGTTGGTGAAAGGCAAGCTGTCGGCGGAGCAGGAACGCGAAATCGTCCGCCACCTGATCGAGGCACCCGCCGCGCTCAATGCCGCGCTCGCCCATGACGAGGATATTGCGGCGATGGCGCATCTGATCGCGCCGGCGCGCGACGTGCTCTATCTGGGCCGTGGCCCCGACTATCCGCTGGCGATGGAAGGTGCGCTGAAGCTCAAGGAGATCAGCTATATCCACGCCGAAGGCTATGCCTCGGGTGAAATGAAGCACGGCCCCATTGCGTTGATCGACGAAGCCGTTCCGGTCATTGTCCTCGCCCCGTCGGGCCCGCTGTTCGAAAAAACCGTCAGCAACATGCAAGAAGTCCGCGCCCGCGGCGGCAAGGTTGTGCTGATTTCGGATGCCGAAGGGATAGAGGAAGCCGGCGAAGGCTGCCTTGCCACCATCGAAATGCCCTCAGTCCATCCACTGATCGCGCCACTCGTTTATGCGGTGCCTGTGCAACTGCTCGCCTACCACGTGGCCTGCGCCAAGGGCACCGATGTCGACCAACCAAGGAATTTGGCAAAGTCCGTGACGGTGGAGTGATAGAGAGGGCTGGGGGTCAAGGTGTTGTGGGACAATAGAGTTTTGCAAAAGACAATTAAGAATTGCAATTTTGCAATTGTATGACATTTGACATTTGCAGATTTGTTAACACCAAAATTAGGTAAAATCTGACCCTTAACGATCGCGATGGCTTTATCCGATCTCCTTCTTCCTGCGCCAAGCCATTGGAGAAGCGCATATTCTGGTGTAGGATGCTAGAATGCCAAAAAGCCGACATAGCCGGTTAATCGATAAGTCTCTTAGCGCTGCCGTTGCGGCCATCGAGGTCTACAACAAACCCTCTTTCCGTTACCGAGAGGAGAGTTTTTGCATACTAATGCTCAACGCTTGGGAGCTGCTACTCAAGGCCCGCATTTTGCAAGAAAACCACGGAGTGCTAAAATCCATCGAGGTTTGGGAACATTACATGGTCAAGGGCGGCGGTAGGAGTGAACGCAAGCGGCCAGTCACCTCGCGGTCAGGTAACCGTAAGACAATAGGCATAGAGCGAGCTATTGGTATGGTAAGGTCTTATGCACACAATTCCATAGACGAGCGGTGTGCTAACAATTTAACCCTTCTCATCGAGATTCGTGACACTGCAGTTCACTTTCTGCATGACGACCTCGGCTTGAGCGCGAGGGTGCTCGACGTCGGCATGGCCGCGCTGCAAAATTATGTCCGCTCGCTATTCGATTGGTTTAAAGTTTCGCTCGACCATATGAATTTCTATCTTATGCCGCTAGCGTTCCAGACCCCGGCGGCAGTTGTGGAAAGCTTGGCTTCGCCGGGTCGGCCGGCAGCGGTAACGCGATTGCTGTCGCATATCGCCGAACAAGAGAAAATTGCGCCGACGCATAAGGATGATCCTTACGTGGTCACTATGAGAGTGATGGTGAAATTTTCCCGAAGCGTCCTTGGTGACGCGGAAGTCGTTAAAATTGTCAAAGACGGTGTGGGGGCGCTTGCAATCACGTTGACCGAAGAAGACATCCGAGACCGTTTCCCATGGAGTTACGATGAGCTGACGAAGCGACTCCGAGGACGATATTCCGATTTTAAAGCCAACCAAGCTTACCACAACATACGGCAACCGCTCGAAGAGGATCCAATGTTCTGCCACGAACGTCATCTTAACCCAGACAATCCGGAAGGCGCGCTAAAGCGGTTTTACAGCCCCAACGTTATCGCGAAGTTCGATGCTCATTATCAAAAGGCCTAACGCGCCGTTTCATTTCGTCAGGAGTTTCCATTAACCGAAAATGCTCTTTAAAAGCCAGAATTCTAGATGCGTTTTTTTTAATATGAACTGTTCCCCGTCAGCACCAATGGCACAGATTTGATGTTGTGATTTAAGGAGTGTT
>OFDN01000405.1_pt1 | contig 36400 bp, 41 predicted proteins | sample 1520971 | NCBI WGS metagenome assembly OFDN01 (sample SAMEA94257418, study PRJEB24077) | hot springs metagenome | biome: Aquatic biome; feature: Geographical feature; material: Water | place: India | collected 2012-06-12 | depth 5 m | reverse complement strand
ATGCCTGGAAGGCGAAGTATTCCGGGATGACGGTGTCGGAGGCCAAGCGGCTGAAAGCGCTGGAGGACGAGAACGCGAAGCTGAAGAAGCTTTTGGCCGAGCAGATGCTCGACATGGCTGCGATGAAGGAACTCCTGTCAAAAAAATGGTGACGCCCGTCGTGAAGCGCGAGGCAGTCGCGCATCTGAAGGCCCATCTCGGGCTGTCGGAGCGGCGGGCGTGCCAGATTGCCGGAGCGGATCGGAAGACCATCCGCTACCAGTCGCAGCGTGCGCCGGACACGGTGCTGCGGGGCCGTTTGCGCGAGCTGGCCAATGAACGGCGCCGGTTCGGGTATCGGCGGCTGTTCGTGCTGTTGCGTCGCGAGGGGGAGCCTTCCGGCATCAACCGCATCTATCGGCTCTACAGCGAAGAAGGGTTAACCGTCCGTAAACGCAAAGCACGCCGCAAGGCCATCGGCACAAGGGCCCCGATCCTAGTGGAAGCCCGTGCCAATGCGCGCTGGTCACTGGACTTCGTCCACGATCAGTTTGCCTGCGGGCGGCGCTTCCGGGTGCTGAATGTGGTCGATGATGTCACCCGGGAGTGCCTGGCCGCAATCCCCGACACATCCATCTCGGGCCGCCGCGTGGCCCGCGAGCTGACAGCGCTGATCGAACGCCGCGGAAAGCCCGGGATGATCGTCAGTGACAACGGAACAGAACTGACCTCGAACGCGATCCTGAAGTGGTGCGCGGAGCACAAGGTCGAATGGCACTACATCGCGCCCGGCAAGCCCATGCAGAACGGCTTTGTGGAGAGCTTCAACGGCAGGATGCGGGACGAGTTCTTGAACGAGACGCTGTTCCGCAACCTGGCCCATGCCCGCGACCTGATCGCGGACTGGGTCACCGACTACAACACCGCAAGGCCTCATTCGGCCCTCGGCTACCAGACCCCCGCAGGCTTCGCCCTGCACCTGACCACCGCAATCGCCCGACCCGCTGCACGCGATGAGGGTTCCGCGCGCCGGGCGATTGCTCAACCCACGCCAAAGGGCGTAAATCAGCCACCGGCTCCGGTCGCGGCTGGGTGAAAGTTCCGTGGCAGGTCAGCGGATGTAACGTTTTCACCCCTCGTGTAACGTCGGTGTAACACCCCTAGAGAGGCTCATGACGCCCTTAAGAACTCTCCGCGATCCTCTTTTCCAGCGTCGCGGCGGTAGGCTAGGGCCCATCGTCGTTACGGCCCCAGACCATCAAGATGCATGACGAAAGATGCTACGCGCCAAGCGCCTCCGACGAAGAACCCTCCCCCGAGAACCGGGGAAGGGACCTTGACCGTCTGCGGGACGATCAATCGTAAAGCACGGCCGCGATCTTCGGGTCGGTCATGTTCGTCTTGTCATACCAGTAGAAGCCGGTATCGATGACCTTCGGCAGCTCTTCGCCCTTGATCGCCTTGGCAAGGCTGTCCACGACGCACTGGCCGATGCCGACCGGGTTCTGGGTGATCGCGCCCAGAAGCGAGCCGTCCATGATCGCGTCCTTCTGGGTCTTGCCCGAGTCGAAGCCCACGCCAACGATCTGCGCGCCAGTTTCCTTGATCGCGACGGCCAGGCCGATGGCCGAGCCTTCGTTCGACGCGAAGATGCCCTTCAGGTCCGGGTTGGCCTGCATCATCGCCTTGACCGTATCGGCGGCCTTCAGCGCGTCGTTGGCATACTGGACGTCGACGATCTCGATGTTCGGATAAGCTTCCTTGATCCGGTTCACAAACCCGTCGTGACGGCCGATCCCGGTGGCCGAGGTCTGGTCGTGGATCACGGCCGCGACCTTGCCCGATTCCCCGATGGCCTTGGCAAGCCCGTCGGCAGCAGCAGCGGCAGCTGCCACGTTGTCGGTCGTGCATGTCGTGAGCGGCAGGTCGCTGTCCACGCCGGAGTCAAAGGCGACGATGGGGATCCCCGCATCGGCTGCCTTCTGAAGCGCCGGAACCTGGGCTTTGCTGTCGAGCGCTGCGAAGCCGAGACCTTGGGGGTTCTTGGCGATGGCGGCGGTCAGCATGTCGGTCTGCTTGTCGATCTCGGCCTCGGTGTTCGGGGCCTCGAAGGTGATCGTCACGCCATTGCGAGCGGCCGCCTCTTCAGCTCCTGCCTTAACGGCCTGCCAGAACTGGTGGCTGAAGCCTTTGGCAACGATCGGAAAGTAGGTCTCGGCCGCGACCGGCATGGCCAGCCCGAAGGCAAGGGCCGACGTCATCAAGATACGTTTCATGTCTAACTCCCTGGTGGTGGTTGGTCCGGCGCCGTCATGGCGTCCGGGGTCTTAGAAAGGCCTTTGGACGGGTTTGGTCCTCTCCTCAGGCTTTCTTGCGCAGGAAGATGTCGATGAAGACGGCGACGATGATGATCACGCCGGTTACAACGATCTTCCATTCCTCCTGGACCCCCATAACGCGCAGACCGTTGGTCAGCACGGACATGATGAAGGCTCCGATGATTGTGCCCATCACGGTCCCGCGCCCGCCCGACAGCGAGGTGCCGCCGATGACGACCGCCGCAATGGCGTCGAGTTCATAGCCAAGCCCAAGCGCCGGCTGGGCCGAGTTCAGGCGCGAGGACACGATAAGCCCCGCGATCCCGCTGATCCCGCCGCAGATGGCATAGGTCAGGATCTTCCAGCGGTTGACCTTGATTCCCGACAGCCGCGCCGCTTCCTCGTTCGAGCCGAGCGCAAAGATCATCCGGCCGACGATCGTCCGGTTCAGCACGATGGACGAGATGATGGCGACGATGAACATGATCATCACGCCGTTCGGGATCTCGATCCCCGGGAAGATCGCCGAGATAGAACTCACCGGCGAAAGCAGTTGGTAACTTGGCGTGTCGTTGAAGTAGATCGGCTTCGCTTCGGAAAACACCAGCGCCAGCCCTCGTGCGATCTGCATCATGCCAAGCGTGGCGATGAAGGGCGGTATCTTCAGTTCCGCGATGGTCCAGCCCGACACCGCGCCCATGAAGGCCCCGGCAGCAATTGCGCCGAGGATGCCGAAGGGCAGCGGTAGCCCCAGATTCGTCAGGATGATCCCGGCGACCACGGCGGTCAGCGTCATCATCGTGCCGATGGACAGGTCGATCCCGCCCGAGATGATCACATAGGTCACGGCAACGCCCAAGACGCCGTTGACGGCGGTGGCCTGCATGATGCCGACCATGTTCGACCCCGTGGCGAAGTTCGGGGCGAAGAGGCTGAAGAAGCCCAGAAGCGCGATCAGCACGACAAAGGCCACGGCCTTCTGCAGGGCGGCCGTGGTGACAAAGCCGGACTTGGCGCCCTTGCCCGCGTCGAGTGTGGTGTCGGTCATTTCGGTAATCCCCCCGTTCACGCCGCAGTGGCGCGCTGTGTCGCCAGCGTCATGATGTCTTCCTGCGTGGCCGTGCGGCCATCGAGTTCTCCGGTGATGCGCCCCTCGCACATGACGGCGATGCGGTGCGACAGGCGCAGGACCTCGGGCAGTTCCGACGAGATCACGATGATCGCCTTGCCCTGAGCAGCGAGGTCTTCAAGCAGCCGATAGATCTCTGCCTTCGCGCCCACGTCGATGCCGCGCGTCGGTTCGTCGAAGATCAGGATGTCGCAATCGCGCAAAAGCCATTTCGAGATGACGACCTTCTGCTGGTTGCCGCCCGACAGAAGCCGCGTTTCCTGTTGGATGTGCGGGGTCTTGACCTTAAGCTTGCGCACATAGTCTTCGGCCACTTTCGCAAGCGCGCCGTCCCGCATGAAGCCGCCTTGCATGAAGCGGCCCCAGCTGGCCATCGTCACGTTGTCCCGGACCGACATGCCGGTGACGAGGCCGAAATGCTTCCGATCCTCGCTGAGATAGGCGATGCCGTTGGCCACGGCGTCGGCGGGGCTGGAGATGCGGCGCACCTGGCCGTGCACACGGATCTCTCCGCTTTCGATAGGGTCCGCGCCGAAGATCGCGCGCGCGACCTCAGTCCGGCCTGCGCCCATGAGACCCGCGATACCGAGGATTTCGCCCCGGTTGAGCGCCAGGCTCACATTCCGAATTGCCTTGCCCCGGTTCAAGCCGGTCACCAGTAGGACTTCCTCGGCCGTCCCCTGCCCCGTCGCCCGGTGCTGGTCGGCCAGTTCACGGCCCACCATCAGCTGGATGATCGTGGACATGGGGGTCGATGCGGCGGGCAGCGTGTCGATATACTGCCCGTCCCGCATCACGGTCACGCGGTCGGCGATCCGCTTCACCTCGTCCATCTTGTGCGTGATGTAGACGATGCCGACGCCATTGGCCTTCAGGTCGTCGATCACCGCAAACAGGTGCTCCACCTCGGTCTCGTTCAGCGCCGAGGTCGGCTCGTCCATCACCAGGACGCGCGCGTTGTAGGACAGGGCCTTGGCGATCTCGACCAGCTGCTGCCGGGCGACCGTCATGGCTCCCACCTCGGCGGCGGGGTCGATGTCGACCTTCATCCGGCGGAAGATTTCGGCCGCGTTGCGCTTCAGCTTGGCTTCGTCCACGAAGATGCCGAAGCCCTTCCGCGGTTCGCGCCCGATGAAGATGTTCTGCGCCGCGCTCAGGTGGTTCATCAGGAACAGCTCCTGATGGATGATGCTGATCCCCAGTGCCTGCGCGGCCTGCGGATCGCGCAAGGAAACCGGCTGGCCATCTACCCGGATCTCGCCGCCATCCGGCTGGTAGACCCCGGTCAGGATCTTCATCAGCGTGGACTTGCCCGCACCGTTCTCGCCCATCAGGGCATGGACCTCGCCCGCCCGCAGGTCGAAGCGCACGGATTGCAGAGCACGCACGCCGGGGAAGGATTTCTCGATCCCCACCATGTCCACCACGGGCGGTGCCGTCGGTTGTGCTTCGGTCATCTGTTCCTCCCTAGACCCGACGGCTGCTTTGCAACCGCTCCCTTCGGGTTCATCCGTCTTGTTCTGCTGATCGATCAGACGGCGATCAGGACCCGCCCGCCCTCCAGCTTCGCTGGATAGGTCCGCAGATTCACACAGGCGGGCAGCCGCTTTGCTTCCCCCGTGCGGATGTCGAAAACGCCGGAATGCTTCGGGCACTCGATCTCGTAATCCATCACCAGTCCCTCGCTCAGATGGACCGCCTCGTGGCTGCACAGCCCGTCGGTGCAGAACACCTCGTCGTCGGCCGAGCGATAGACGGCGAAGGTCCGCCCCTGGTGGTCAAAGCGGCGCACGCCTTCGACTTCGATGTCGTCAAGCATGCAGGCGTGTGTCCAGTCGGTCATGGTTGCGGTCCTTGCAGGTAAGCCGGGCCGGGGAAGCGCCCCGCCCGGCGCTGTGATCAGTTCTTGCCGACGTAGTCGGTCATGTTCGCGGGCGTCACGAGTTCGAACGGGATGTAGGTCACGCGGTCCACCGGCTCGCCCTTTGCAAGCTTGAGGGCAATGTCGAGGCCACCGCCGCCCTGAGCCTTCGCGTTCTGGAACACGGTCACGTCCAGGTCCCCGGCCTGCATCGCCTGAAGCGCGTCCGGGGTGGCGTCCACGCCGACCACGACCACGTCCTCCATCGGCACATTGGCAGCCTTCAGCGCTAGAATCGCACCGATGGCCGAGTCATCGTGGTTGGCGAAGACCACGTCCGGCACCTCGCCGGTCGACAGCCAGTTGGTCATCAGGTTGTTCGCGTTGTCGCGCGACCATTCCGACGACTGCTTGTCCTTGATCTTGATGAAGCTGCACATGTCCATGCCCACGACATCCTCGACGTCCTTCGTGCGCTGGATGGCCGCCTGGTGAGACAGGCTGCCCATGATGATGTAGCCGTCGGCACCACCTGTCTTGTGCTGGGCCCGCAACAGCTTGCATGCCTCGAACGCACCCAGGGTGCCGGATTCGATCTCGTTGGACCCGACATAGGCCTGATTGGCAGGCAGCGCCGACAGGTCCTGCGGTTCGAGGTTCACGTAGACCAGCGGAATGCCCGCCGCCTCGGCCGCAGCGGTGATGGCCGGCGAGGACGCGGTGTCCACCAAGGTGACGATGATGGCGTCGACGCCGTTCGCGATGAAGTTGTTGATCTGGTCCAGCTGCTTGGCGCTGTCGTTCTGCGCATCCTCGACCTGGACGTCGATGCCGACTTCCCCTGCGCGCGCCTCGATGCCCTGACGCAGCAGCGTCTGGAAGTTGTTGTCGAAGTTCACGATCGACACGCCGACCGTTTCGGCCATCGCCGCCCCGGACATGAGCGCGACAAGGCTGGTCGCAAGTGCAAGTTTCGTCATGGTTTCCTCCCTCGTTTTGTGTTCAGTCTGGCAAGCCGGTGCCAACCGCCCTCCTTGCGGGCGACGCCGGTGGTCACTTGTTGGATAGGTCAGGCGGTCCGGCGGGCGTTGGCCTTGGCCTTGGTGCGTTCGTAGCGGGCCTGCATGCGGGCATCGCCGTCCTTGGTCCCGTCGTGCCAGGTGCCGAACCAGCGGTCCAAGGGGATCAGGCCGTCGCCGTAGTTCACCTCGAAATACTTGTGGTGCAGGTAGTGGGCGAAGGCGTGGCTATCCATCGCCTTGTCCTCGCCGACCTCGATCTTGTCGAAGCCGATGTGGCCGACCACCGCCCCGAAGCCCGCGAAGTGCAACTGGTAGATCGCCAGAAGCGGGTGGGACGGAAGGATGAAGTGATACGCGGCGGTCGCGAAATACAGGAGGTGCTCCACCGGATGCATGGACAGCGACGACCAGGGGCTGGGATTGACCGAGTTGTGGTGGACCGAGTGGACGTATTTGTAGAGGAACGGCGTGTGGATCAGCCGGTGGATCACGAAGAAATGGAATTCGTGGATCACCGGCAGCACCAGCCAGACCGCCGCCAGATACCAGGGGTTGTCCATCAGCCCGACCCAGGGGCCGACATTATTGGCCCAGGCCCAAAGCACCAGCACTTCCCAGGCCGTCCAGATCGGCACGCCGGTCCCAAAGGCGCGGATCAGGCTGTCGATGGTCTGGCTCTGGAACATGAAGGCCGAGGACTTGTGCTCTGCCGGCCACTTGGCGTTGTATTTGAACCGCGTGCCCTGGGCGCGGCGGACGTAGAGATGCAGCTCCAGCGCGCCGTAGAACAGGAAGACGGCGACGGCGTTCACTGCAAACAGCCACAGGACCCAGCCCCAGGCCAGTTCGGTCATCACGGCCTTTTCCGGCACGACCCACACCCACCATGCGGCGGCCGAGGCAAGCCACAACACGTTCCACGGCAGGAAATAGCCGGGCAACCACTTCAAGAGCGCCAGCGGCCGCGGCGGAAAGGCGAAGAGCGGCGCATGTTCCAGCGGCTCGTTCGGCGTGTAGTCGCCGCGCTTGTTTCGGGTGCCGTAGCTCGTGTCGTCCATCGTCGCCTTCTCCTGAAGTCGGTCGGGCGGCGCACCGCCCGACCAGTTTTCCTTGGGAGATCTTCCTTGGGAGGAAGGCTGGGCATGAGGCGGTCGGGGGCAGCAGTCCAGCCCATGAGCCACCTCACGTTTTCCGTATGTCTCCGCCCCCGTCTCCCGCGGTGCGGAGCAATCCCCTTTCGGCTTTCACCGTTGTGCTATCCCTGACGCCTTGGTGACGTCATTCCACACAGCACGCAAATGGAATGATCATTCCGCCGCAAACTTTGCCTCACTTTGCATCAGTCTACCCCGATGCCGCCCGTTGCCATCCAGAGTCGCGCCTGGCCCTGAGGCAGATTGATCAGTCGCACCTGGCGCCGCAAGCGAAACGGGATCGCTGGGGCCGTCACGATTCGCTGGCGACGGGGCGAGCCGGTTCAGGTGGCAGAGGAGAAGGAAGGCAGATTGAAGCGGGTGTAGACGCCGAAATCCAGGTGCCGGACGTCCTTGCCCGCCCCCTGCACGCCATCGACCGCCATGCGCAGGGCTGCCGCCAGCAGTTCGGACGGCGTTCCCGCGATGGCGAAGTCCATGGCGCCGGACCGCAGCAGCGGAGTCGTCACGGGGTTCACCTCATGCCCCACGACCAGAATATCCGACACGCGCCCAGCGGCACGCAGCGCATCCACCATGCCGGCATTCCCGCCACCAACATTGTAGATGGCACCCAGCGCCGGGTTGTCAGCCAGAAGGCGCGTGACCGCATTCCGCGTAAGATCGGCGCTGTCCTCGCCCTGGGCCTCGCCAGAAATCACTATCTTCGGAAAATGGGCCCGCAAGCCCGTCCGGAAGCCAATTTCCCGGTCTTCGTGGCATCTAAAGGCGTTACTCCCCAGGACGACACCCACGGTCGTCGGTCGGTCTCCCAGCATCCGCCCGATCAGGAACGCCGCCGTCTGGCCCGCCGCCCGGTCATCGAGGCCGACGAAGCCATCCCGTGCCACCGGCGGAAGGTCCGAGACCAGGGCGACCACCCGTTTCCCCTTTGCACGTGCATTCGCAAGCACCGTGACAAGCCGGTCGGAATTCTTGACGGTAACGATCAGGGGCCGCGTCACGTCCTTGCAGAGCGGCTCCACACACCGGAGGACCGCGGCCTCGTCGGCCCCGTGCAGATCATGGAACGCGCCCTGCGCCCCGCTGGCGGCCCATGCCGACCGCATCTGTCCCATCATCCCGCGTCCGACCCGCAGGGCGATGTCCGCCACCAATGGCTTCGGCGAAGCCTCTCCGACTGAACGCAGTCGTGCCAGCGTCTCCTCGACCACAGCTCGTGTCCGGTCATGCACCTTCGCTCGACCGTTTAGGACCCGGTCGACCGTGGCCCGCGACAGGCCGGTTTCGCGCATGATGTCGGCCACCGTGACACGCCGCATCAGAGACCCCTTGCCTAAGAATGAGACATTCCTTACGGACGATGCCTCATGCCGTCCCGCCAGACAAGAGATCAGATGCTGGCCGCGCCACGCGTGAAGGCTTCCAGCTCGGCTTCGTCCATCCAGATCTCGTGCCTGCGTTCTGGATAGGCGGTCGCCTCGACGTCCTGTGCGAATGCCTTGAAAGTGGCAACCCGCTTCTCTTGCAACTCTGCTTCCAGCCGAGCGAAATCGGCATACTGCTTCGAGTGCCTGGGATAGTGACCGGTGTTCGTGCCCAGGACGTCGCAGGAAAACAGATACTGCGTGTCACACACGGATCCGCAGCCCATCCCCATCGTCACCATCGGCGTGCTGCGGGTGATGTGATCGGCCAGCTGCACGGGAACGACTTCGACCTCAAGGAACGCAGCGCCTGCATTCTCGATATCCTTGGCCTTGCGGAGCACCGCCAGCGCCTCGTCGGCCTTGCGCCCGATCGCGCGATAGCCCGTCCAGGCAGCAAGGTTAGGCACCAGTCCGACGTGTCCGGTAACAGGAATCCCTTCACGCGCCATCGCCTCGATGAAACGCGGCGAATGCGAACAGTAGATGGCATCCGCCCCCAGGCGCAAGGCACCAAAGGCAGCCCGCACTGCCTCGTCCGGCGTCGCAGAGCTTCCATGTGGCATCCCGGCCGAGATCATCGCCGTCGACGCGGCGGCACGGATAGCTGGAAGCGTGTGGTCCGCTTCACAGGACAAGACGACGATCCCCGCCGCCTCCGCTGCGGCCGCCTCGGCTGCGCTGTCGACATGCAGCTGGACCCACTTCCGCGTCCCCTTGAGCTTGAGCAGATCATGGACGTTGGTCTTGCTGGTCATGTAGATCTCCTCGCACCGCCATGCGCACCGCATCACCGAGCGAACAGGTGCCTGCAACGAAAATCGGATCAACGACGCCAATTATGTATCATTATGCATCACATTCTGAACGACTGGCCCACTTTGCGAACCCTGGTCTCTCGAAGGATGAAGCAAGTGTTACATGCGGAATTCGAGACCTGATCCAATGACCAGCGGTAGATTCGCAGCTCAAGCTGCACGGCCGAGCTCCAGGCGACGCTCGCCAGGTTGTCTAACGACTGTGCCTGGACTCACGGGAGAGCGGAAAGGCCCGCCCCGCAGCCCTTCAAAGGCAGTCAAGCCATTTAGGCGACGACCGCTGCAAGCGAGACTGGCACCCCGGTCTTGGTAGATAGCGAGGCGGCCTCGGCCATTGCCAGAGCCGCCACAAGGCGGCCCACCCTGCGGCGTAGGCGGGCATTTGGCGTTCTAGGAAGAAGTAGGTGGGCTTTGCCCCGGTCACGCCAGCCGTCGTTGACTTGACCACGGTGTTCTGGCCGCAGAAGCCGTGGCCCATCTGGCGCGCGAGGTGGCTACGGCATCCGCGCCAACCAAGAGGTTAATGGCACTTGACGTGTATGGACCGGAGAACATTTTCACGCGCGCGCCGCGACTCCAGATTACCGAGTGCTCACGGGAGTGGAGGATTTAGCCATCCCCGACCGGCTGGGGCTGAAGGCATCCCCGTTGTGGTCAATTCGTTTCTCTAGGACTTTGCTCTCGCAAGAGAGTGTCCCAAGGCATAAGACATAGTCCCCAGCCGACTGCACCGATGCTCGCAGGTAAGTAACTCATGTGACCAACCACATGAGAGCAACATGAACCTACCCTATCAAAACACCGCCACCGCACGACTGATCGCAGATCGTATCCGTGATCTTGCACACCGCAAAACCCAGGCCGAGATCGCCAGCGAGGCGGGCTTCCCCAACGCGAACATGATGACCTTCCTCAAGACCGGTCGGAACAAGGTTCCCCTAGACCGTGTGCCCTCGCTCGCGAAGGCGCTTGAGGTCGATCCGGCTTACCTGATGCGGCTTGCACTTGACCAGGCTGTCGGCGCAACAGCGGCGAAGGCGATCACCGACATCTTCGGAACGCCTGCCACCGAGAACGAGCGCGGCTGGCTGCAGGAGTTGCGCGACGCTTCGGACAATAGCGATCCGCGGGTCACTGCAAGGTCGCGTGCGGCACTTCGCGGTATATTCGGGAAATGAGCGCGGACGACCTCGCACCGAGCTTCAGACTGCCCACGGCACCGGAAGCGGGACCGTGGGACCACCTGACGCAGAACGAGCGCGCTTGGATCGAGTTCATCCGGGTGATTTCGAACGGCTCCGATCCCAAGGTGACACCGGACCGTGTGCGAGCGCTGCGACTGTTGCTAGACACCACAGGAAACGGGGACGGAGGAACTGTCAGCCGTTCCCCAACCCCAAGGGAGAGCAGCCGATCCTGGCAGCATCAGGCTGCCCACCGTGCGTCGAGGCTCATGGCGAAGCATGCTTGAAGCTGGCTCTCATACTCCAGGAGGTCAGCCATGCGCCAGCGGGTGCAGTTCGGCCCGACCCGGACCGGAGCGGGGAAATTCCCTTGCCGCTTCCAACGCCAGATACTGTCGGTGGAGACACCGTATCTCTCAGCGACTTGTTTGTCGGTGAGGAAGAGGTTTTCGAGCGGGACAACTTGGTTCATGCTTTCCGTGATTCCTGATGAAGAGCGCGAGAGGTTCGCGCCGTATATTTTACATACGCTGCAGGTCAGAGTCCGTGGCATGGGATCGACCAGAATTTCGAAAAGCAGAAGCATCGCGACAGACACTTCGTCGAGCGTTTTGAGATTGTTGGTAATTATGTTGGTCTCGTCGACACGCATCCGATAAGATGCTTTAAAAACAACAGCTTGCGAGGATGGGTGGCGGAGACGAAGGGATTCGAACCCTCGAGACCCTTTAGAGGTCTGCGCCCTTAGCAGGGGCGTGCCTTCGACCACTCGGCCACGTCTCCGCCTGCCCGTTTATCGGGGCGCGGGGACGGGGGCAAGTGGAAAGCTGTCAGCGCCGCAACGCGCCGCCAACCCGCAGAGAATCCTTCTTTTCGCGCAGAGCCCGCATTAGGCTTGCGTCCGTCACCGCCCGCCCCCGGGCGCAGGAATTGCAGGAACCACCCGACATGACCGTGCCCACCCACGCCCAGATCGTCGTCATCGGCGGCGGGATCATCGGCTGTTCCACCGCCTACCACCTCGCCCGCGACCACAAGGCCGACGTGATCCTGCTGGAGCAGGGCAAGGTCACCTCCGGCTCCACCTGGCATGCGGCGGGGCTCGTCGGGCAACTCCGTTCTTCGGCCTCGATCACCAAGGTCCTCAAGTACTCGGTCGAGCTCTACAAGGGCCTCGCCGCCGAGACCGGCCTCGACACGGGCTGGAAGATGACCGGCTGCCTGCGGCTGGCCACCACTCCCGACCGCTGGACGGAATTCAAGCGGCTTGCCACCACCGCCCGCAGCTTCGGGATGGAGATGGACCTCATCGGCCCCGACGAGGTCAAACGGATGTGGCCGCTGATGGACACCACGGACCTGATCGGCGCGTCCTGGTTGCCGACCGACGGACAGGCCAGCCCCTCGGACATCACGCAGTCGCTTGCCAAGGGCGCGCGGATGCATGGGGCGAAGATCCACGAAGGCGTCAAGGTCACCGGTTTCCGCATGGACGGCCGCCGGATCACCCATATCGAGACCGACCAGGGCGTCATCGCCTGCGAGAAGGTCGTGAACTGCGGCGGCATGTGGGCCCGGCAGATCGGCGCGATGGCGGCGGTCGCCGTGCCGCTGCACCCGGTCAAGCACCAGTATATCGTCACCGAAAATATCCCCGGCCTCTCCCCCAACGCCGCCACCCTCCGCGACCCCGACCGCCGCACCTACTTCAAGGAGGAAGTCGGCGGTCTGGTGATGGGCGGGTATGAACCCAACCCCCAAGGCTGGGTCACCGGCGACATCCCGGAGAACTGGGAGTTCCGCCTCTTCGACGACGACTACGACCATTTCGGCCAGCATCTGGAACAGGCCATCGCCCGCGTCCCGGCCCTGGCCGAGGTCGGCGTCAAGCAGATGATCAACGGCGCGGAAAGCTTTACCCCGGACGGGAACTTCATCCTCGGCCCTGCCCCAGAATGCGCCAACATGTACGTGGGCGCGGGCTTCAACGCCTTCGGCATCGCCTCTGGCGGCGGCGCGGGCTGGGTCCTTGCCGACTGGGTGATGAACTGCGAAGCCCCCCTCGACCTCTGGGCCGTCGACATCCGCCGCTTCTCCACCCTCCACCGCGACCGCGACTGGGTGGCCGAACGCACGCTGGAGGCTTACGGCAAGCACTACACCGTCGCCTTCCCGCATGAAGAATACACCTCCGGCCGCCCCCGCATCGTCTCGCCGCTCTATGACCGGCTCAAGGCCGCAGGCGCGGTCTTCGGGTCGAAACTCGGGTGGGAACGCCCGAACTGGTTTGCGCCCAAGGGCATGGAACCCAAGGACATCTACTCCATGGGCCGCCAGAACTGGTTCGACGTGGTGGGCCAGGAACACCTCCACGTCCGCGCTCATGCCGGGGTCTTCGACCAGTCCTCCTTCGCCAAATACGAACTCACCGGCCCCAAAGCCGCCGAGGCGCTGGAAGCCATCTGCGCCAACCGCGTGGCGCGCGATGTGGGCCGCCTGACCTACACGCAACTCCTCAACACCCGCGGCGGCATCGAATGCGACCTGACTGTCGCGCGACTGGCCGAGGACCGCTTCTACATCGTCACCGGCACCGGCTTCCGCACCCATGACTTCGGCTGGATCGCCGACCACCTGCCCAGCCTCGGCGTTACCTTCACCGACGTGACCGAAGACTGGGGCACCCTCTCCCTGATGGGCCCCCGCGCCCGCGACATCCTGTCGAAGGTGACCTCCGCGGATGTCAGCACCACCGCCCTGCCCTTCGGCTCCGCGCGCGAGATCACCATCGCCGACACCCCCGTCCGCGCCCTCCGCGTGACCTATGTCGGAGAACTGGGCTGGGAACTCCACGTCCCCATCGCCGCCCTCGGCACCGTCTACGACGCTCTCATCGCCGCCGACACGCAACTTAAACCCGTCGGCTACCGCGCCCTTGAATCGCTCCGGCTGGAAAAAGGCTACCGCGCCTGGTCCTCCGACATCACCCCCAACGACACCCCCTTCGAGGCGGGCCTCGGCTGGGCGGTCAAGCTGAAATCCGGCCTCCCCTTCCTCGGGCGCGAGGCCCTTATCGCCCAGCAAGCGCAACCGCTGAAAAAGCATTTCACCGGCTTCACTGTCGCCGACCCACAGGCCGTCCTCGTGGGCCGTGAGACGATCCTGCGCAACGGCCAGCCGGTGGGCTACCTCACCTCGGGCGGCCATGGCTACACGATCGGGCAAAGCATCGGCTTCGGCTATGTCCGCAACGATGCGGGCGTCACCGAGGACTGGCTGACCCAAGGCCGCTACAGCCTGATCGTCGCTGGGGACGAACTGCCCGCCACCTTCTCCCTGCGGCCGGCCTTCGACCCCGACGGCATCCGGATCCGCGCCTAGATGTCCTGGACCCAGCGCTTTGCCGAACTCGCCACCCTGCCCGCCGACCTTTCGTCCGAACTGACGAACCGCAGCCGTATTGTCCGCCTCCCCGCCGGGACCCACGTGTTCGAGGCCGGGCAACACGCGCAGAACATGCTCCTCCTTCTGAACGGCACGGTCCGCGTCCAGCAGGTCTCGGACACCGGGCGCGAAGTTTTCCTTTACCGCGTGCAGGCCGGAGAAAGCTGCATCCTGACCACCGCCTGCATGCTGGCCGACGAGGACTATGCCGCGGAAGGCATCGCCGAGACCGACATCGAGGCCGTCGCCATCCCCCGCGCCGTCTTCGACGATCTCACGGGCCGTTCGACCCTGTTCCGCACCTTCGTCTTCCGCGCCTATTCCCGCCGCATCGCCGACCTGTTCGCCCTGATCGACGACATCGTCTTCCAGCGCATCGACGTCCGTCTTGCCGAGCGTCTTCTGCATCTGGCCCAGGATGGCACCGTTCACGCCACCCACCAGGCTCTGGCGGTCGAACTTGGCACCGCGCGCGAGGTCATCTCGCGCACTCTGGCCGAGTTTCAGCGTCGCGGCTGGGTCGAAACCGCCCGCGGCGAAATCCGGATCGGACATCGCGCGGGGCTCGAACATCTTGCCCGGTCTGTGTGACCAAGTCACCGACAACCGCGCCCGATTGCCCTAGACTCGGCACATCCAAACCAAAGGAGTGTTGGACATGGGACGGAATGTCGGAAATGCGGATCGGGCCTTTCGCGCACTGATCGGGATCCTTGCGCTCCTCGGCGCGTTTGCCTTCGGGTGGTTCTCGGGCTGGATGGTCTGGGCAGCGGCAGCGGTTGGTGTCATCATGCTGGGCACCGCCGCCGTCGGGTTCTGCCCGCTCTACCGGCTGGTGGGGGTCAATACCTGCAAGATCTGAGGAATACATGGAAACAGCTTTTACCCCCTGGGCCTCACTGGGGGGAGGCGCACTGATCGGCCTCGCGGCCGTTCTCCTGATGGCCCTTCATGGCCGCATCCTGGGGGCCACCGGCATCCTTGGTGGCCTCTTGCGGCTGGACGATCCGGCGGACTGGCTTTTGCGCGCGGCGCTGGTCGTGGGCATGGCAGCAGGTCCCTTGGTCTACCTCCTTGCGACCGGACAGATGCCCGCTATCGACCTGCCGATTTCCAACCTCGCCGTCGTCATCGGCGGGCTGATCGTCGGGATCGGCGTCAGCTACGGCGGCGGCTGCACATCGGGCCACGGGGTCTGCGGCAACGCCCGCTTTTCGCGCCGGTCCATGGTGGCGACGGTGACCTTCATGGCCACCGCCTTCGCCACCGTCTTCGTCCTGCGTCATGTGGTGGGGGCCTGACATGCGCCTACTGACCGCATTCCTCATCGGCCTGATCTTCGGCCTCGGCATCGCCGTCTCGGGCATGATCAACCCCGCCAAGGTGCTGAATTTCTTCGATCTGGCGGGCACCTGGGACCCAAGCCTCGCCTTTGTGATGGCCGGGGCTCTCGTCGTCGCCATCCCCGGCTACCGCCTGGTCCTCGCCCGCCCCGCGCCTGCCTTCGAGAACGGCTTCCAGCTCCCCGACACGCGCGTCATCGACCGCCGCCTGATCCTCGGCTCGGCCACCTTCGGCATCGGCTGGGGCATCGCGGGCTTTTGCCCCGGTGGAGCGCTGCCCGCCATCGGCACCGGCGATCCCACCGTCTTCCTGTTCCTGGCTGCGCTGATCGCGGGACTGCTCATCGCCCGCGCAATGCAGGCCCGGACCATGACCCGCAAACCTGCCTGACACACGGAGGTTCCCATGTCACCGACCATCGACCTGACCGTGAAGCCCCAAGTGAAGGGCTTCTTCGACCCCGCGACGAACACGATCAGCTACGTGGTCAAGGACCCGGCCTCCACTGCCTGCGCCATCGTCGATTCCGTGATGGACATCGACTATGCGGCCGGTCGCATCACCTATGACCACGCCGACGAACTGATCGCCTACGTCCGCGCACAGGGCCTCACTCTGGAATGGCTGATCGAGACGCATGTCCACGCCGACCACCTCTCGGCCGCGCCCTATATCCAGCGGCAGCTTGGCGGCAAGATCGGCATCGGGCGCAACATCACCGTGGTGCAGGACACCTTCGGCAAGATCTTCAACGAAGGGACGGAATTCCAGCGCGACGGGTCACAGTTCGACCGCCTCTTCGACGACGGCGACACCTACCGGGTGGGCCAGATGACCTGCACCGCGCTGCACACACCGGGCCACACCCCGGCCTGCATGACCCATGTCATGGGCGACGCAGCCTTTGTCGGCGACACGCTCTTCATGCCCGACGGCGGCTCGGCTCGGGCCGATTTCCCCGGCGGCGATGCGGGCCAGCTTTACGACAGCATCCAGCGCGTGTTGTCACTGCCCGACGAGATGCGGCTGTTCATGTGCCACGACTACGGCCCGAACGGCCGCGACATCGCGTACGAAACCACGGTGGGCGAGGAACGGGCGCACAACATTCACGTGGCAGGCAAATCGCGGGACGAGTTCATCGCGCTCCGCACCGCCCGTGATGCGACCCTTGCAATGCCGAAGCTGATCATCCCGTCGCTCCAGATCAACATGCGGGGCGGCGACTTGCCTCCGGCCGACGAAAGCGGCAAGCGGTTCCTGAAGGTCCCGATCAACGGGATCTGACCGCATCACCTCAATGGAAAGGCCCAGGCCATCCTGCCGGACGACCCGGGCCTTCAATTTCGAAGGATCAGCTGCCGCCGGTCTGCGGGGCAGTGTCGTCGTCACCGCCGCAAGCGATGGCACACACGATGATCAGGCCGACGACAACCGGAACGATCCAGCCCGAACGGGGAGACTCGGCCACGACTTCCGGCTGGCCTTCTTCTTCGACGACAACCGGGCCACCGGCAAAGGCGACAGGCGCGCTAAGCGCAAGCGAAGCCGCCAGCACGAATGATGTGATCTTCTTCATGATCTGCTTTCCTCTGATTGAAACGGGGCCTTATCCCGGCCTCTGGTCCTATTGAACCAAACCTGCTTTCTGCGACAAGCAAATCCCCAGGAGTGGCCCGCAGCAAGTTCGCGGCTGCGGCAATCCTGCACCAACGCAGGCGACCTTGGCCATCCCGGCGGAAACCAGGGTCTCGGCCGACGTCCTCACCTGATGGCCGACGAAGTGGCGGTGGTGGTGTCACCATTGTCGCAGGCGATCGCGCGGACGATGACCAGGCCCACGACAACCGGAGCAATCCAGCCTGAACGAGGGGTCTCGGCCACAACTTCCGGCTGGCCTTCCTCCTCGATGACGACCGGGCCGCTGGCCAGGACCGTGGACGCGCTGATTACCAGCGAAGCGGCAAGAACGAAGCTATCTTCTTCATCGTTGGTCTGCTTTGTGGGGGTGCCCGTAGCAATTCGGCGGCTGCGGCATAGATGCACCTGTCAATTCGGCCCCAACTGTCACGGTGGTCTTTTAAGCCCCTGCTGAAAGAAAGAACGGCGGCACAAAGGTGCCACCGTCCAAAGCCATCCCAGCGGTCGAAACCGACGCGTCACTCGACGGGCTGTTCCTCCTCGTCGCCGCCGCAAGCGATGGCGCACACGATGATCAGCCCGACGACAACCGGCACAATCCAGCCCGAACGGGGCGAGTCAGCAACCACTTCCGGCTGGCCCTCTTCCTCGACAACAACCGGGCCGCCAGCATAGGCGGAGGTCGAGGTCAGTGCCAACATGGAAGCCACAACGCTTGCCACAATCTTCTTCATTTCAAGCCTCTCAAGGTCGCAGGAGTTTTCCTATCCGGCGATTAAGCGCGCAATGCCTGATATTCGCAAGCCTGCATTCATCAAGCGGCAAAGCCCGGATGCGGCTGCGGCAAACTTGCATCAATCCGCCCGCAAATCCGACCTGACCGCGACGGTGGGTCCGGTAAAAATGAAAGCGGCAGCGCAATTTGCGCTGCCGCTTTGGATTGCCTTGCGGTCACTTCTTGGTGTGCCCGCCATGACAGGTCATCTCAAGACGGCCGTAACCGCCAGAGAGCCGTCCGATCAGTCGCTTGCAACCGCAGCGATCAGGATCAGGCCGACGACAACCGGAACGATCCAGCCCGAACGGGGCGACGCGGCTTCGACAACCGGCTCTTCAGCGACGACGACGGGGCCACCAGCGTGTGCAGCGGAGGTAACCAGTGCAAGCGCGAGCAGCGGCGCAGCAAACTTCTTCATGACATGTCCTTTCTCATTTCCGGATGCGTCCGGGGAACATTTGGACGCTATGCGTGTCCAAAGTGGCACACAACGGATTCGTTGTTTTTGCTCTGAATGAGTCCATGAGGTTGACTTTCTTGCAACAGGATTGCCATTGAACCTCATGCAATTGCGAAGTGACCGATCAAGGCGCCAACGGCAACGCCGTGGCGCGCATGATCCGGTCGCCGGTTTCTGCAGTCGCCCTATTGAAGCACTTTGGGATCGATCGGCTCCGATGAAGTCGGCGTATCACCGCCACCGCCACCACCCGAGGCAACCAGGCCCACCAGGACAAGAAGTCCGAGCACCGGCAGAATTCCGATCTGCCGCGCAGGCGCTTCCTCGATCAGCTCGTCATTGCCTTCCTCGATCAGCACCGGACCACCGGCCTGCGCCATCGTCGCCGACAGGATGATCGACGCGACCAAGCCCGCTTTCAGAATTTCTTTCATATTTGTCCCCCCGACGCCCTCGCCAGCATGATTGCCATAATCCGGTCACATTTGCATAAGGCGCTGAGGTCCGGGCGGCAATCCAGCCAAGACGCCGTCGGCAGTTTTCCACAGAAATTTGCGGGATTTCGCCTACCGGTTGTGACCGGCGGCCAGTTATCCACAAGCTGTGCGAAACTCTGGCTTCAGAACATCCCCGGAACAACCTGGTCCGGCGGGCGGTGGCCATCGGCGAAGGTCTTGATGTTTATGATAACCTTCTCGCCCATCTCGATCCTGCCCTCGACAGTCGCTGACCCCATGTGCGGCAGAAGGACGACGTTCGGCAATTCCAGCAGCCGGGGATTGATGTCGGTGCCATGTTCGTAGACGTCCAGCCCCGCCCCGGCCAGATCCCCGGCCCGCAGTGCCCGCGTCAGCGCGTTCTGGTCGATCACTTCCCCCCGCGAAGTGTTCACCACAACGGCCGATGGCTTCATCAGCTTCAGCCGCCGGGCGTTCAACAGATGAAAGGTCGAGGGCGTGTGCGGGCAGTTCACCGACAGGATGTCCATCCGCGCCAGCATCTGGTCCAGGCTTTCCCACCAGGTCGCCTCGTGCTCGGCCTCGACCTCGGGGCGCAGCCGTTTGCGGTTGTGGTAGTGCACCTGCAACCCGAAGGCCTTTGCCCGCCGCGCCACGGCCTGCCCGATCCGGCCCATCCCCAGGATGCCCAGCCGCCGCCCGCCCAGCCGCCCGCCCAGGTTTGCCATCGGCGACCAGCCCGCCCACTGGCGCTGCTGCATGACCTGCAACCCCTCGGGAATCCGGCGCACCACGGCCAGCATCAGCGCCATCACCATGTCGGCCGTATCCTCGGTCGACACCCCCGGCGTGTTCGACACCAGGATCCCGCGCTGCCGGGCGGTCGAGACATCGATATGGTCGAACCCTGCGCCATAATTCGCGATCAGCTTCAGCTTCTCGCCCGCCTGCGCCAGCAGGCCCGCATCAATCGTGTCGGTGATCGTCGGCACCAGCACATCCGCCCGCCGCATCGCCTCGGCCAGCTCTTCGCGTGTCATGCCAGTATCGGGATCGCGCAACTCGACGTCGAACAGCTCCTTCATCCGCGTCTCGACCGCCTCGGGCAACCGTCGCGTCACGACCACAGTCAGGCGGCTGGCAGGCATGTGTGATCTCCCCGAGACTTCCATATCCGGCGTCCTTGGGGCAAGGTGCCGCCAAGCGGGGCGATGCACAAGACCCCGGCTGAGCGGTAACGGTGGCGGTGGCGCGATGGCAGCACCCGGTGAGGCAACTCGATGAAGCGGATTGCGGTCATGCTGGCGGTTCTCGCCATGCTGTGCGGCGGGGTCCTGTCGGCGCAAGAGACCGATGCACCCCAATCCGGCGCTGCGGTCCAGACCGACAAGCCGCCGGAAAAGCAGTGTCAGCCCGATATCGGCTGCGTCACGAACCTGCCCCTGCCGCGCTTCGTCTCGCTCAAGGGCAGCGAAGGCAACGCCCGGCGCGGCCCCGGCCTGACCCATCGGATCGACTGGGTCTTCACCCGCGCCGGAATGCCGCTGCGCATCACCGCCGAATATGAGAACTGGCGCCGGGTCGAGGATGCCGAAGGCGCCGGGGGCTGGGTGCATTACTCGCTACTGTCCGGGGTGCGCACTGTCCTCGTCACCCTCGACATGGCCGAACTTCGCGACACCCCCGACGCCAGCGCCCCCGTGCTGGCGCAGGCTGAACTCGGCGTCGTCGGGCGGCTTCTGGAATGCAATCCCGACTGGTGCCGCGTGTCGCTGGACGGCACCCGCGGCTGGGTCCTGAAAACTGCGCTCTGGGGCGTGAAGGCCGATGAACTCGTCGAATGATCCGGCATCACGGAGGACCGCCCTTGCCATCTCGGCCGGGGTCGCCTCGGTCGCGGTCGCGGGCATCCTCGTCGCCCTGAAACTCTGGGCCCTGGCCGAGACGGGGGCGCTCTCCATCGCCGCCTCGCTGGCCGACTCCGCCTTGGACCTCATCATGTCCCTCGGTGCCGCCGCCGCCATCGTCTACGCCGCACGACCGGCGGACGAAGACCACGCCTTTGGCCATACCTCTGCCGAAGACCTTACCGCCCTGGCCCAGTCCACCTTCATCCTGGTCTCGGCAGGGCTGATCGGCTGGACCGCCATCGCGCGCCTGACTGCCGACACTCCGCCCCAACTTGCCTCCGAAGGCCGGGGCCTGATCGTGATGGTCATTTCCATCCTCCTGACCATGGCGCTTGTCTGGTGGCAGGGCCTCGTCGCCCGGCGCTCCGGCAGCAAGGTCGTGGCCGCCGACCGGCTCCACTACCTTGGCGACCTGATCCCCAGCCTTGGCGCCATTCTCGCCCTCTGGATTTCCAGCAGCTATGGCATCGGTTCAGTCGATTCCGTCGTCGCCCTCCTCGCGGCAGCAGTCATGGCAGTGGGCGCGCTCCGGATCGGCAAGGACGCCTGGGACGCGCTGATGGACCGCGCCGCCGACCCCGCCATCCTCGACGGCATCGCCGCCATCGCACGCGACTGGCCGGGGGTGCGCGGCTTCCACGACCTCAAGACCCGCCGCGCGGGCAGCCGCGTCTTCGTCAACCTCCATATCGAGCTTGACGGCGACCAGTCCCTGCGGGACGCCCATGCCATTGGCGCCAGCCTTCGCCGCGCTATCCTTGACGCCTATCCCCAGGCCGATGTCATCATCCACAAGGACGTTCACCAGGATCACCTGGCCTTCCGCTCGCCATCCGGTTGACTTCCTGCAGATTTTCGGTCTTTATACGAGTGTATAACAGTAAATGCCCATGCAACCCTCCCGCCGCCTGTATCGCCGCGAAAGCGAAGAAAACCGCCGCTCTGCCCTGATCGCCGCCACGCAGGAACTGGTGGCCGAAGGCGGGCCCGAGGCTGCGACCGTGCGCGCCATCGCCGAACGCGCCGGGGTTACGCCCGGTCTCATCCGCCACTACTTCCAGTCCAAGGACGAGTTGAACCGCGCGGCCTACCGGACGCTGATGGACGGGATGACCGCCAAGGGTGCCGACGCCATCGAAGGCGTGGGCGCCAGCCCCGAAGAACGCCTTGCCGCCTTCATCGCGGCCTCGCTCCGCCCGCCTGTCCTTGACGCCGGGGCGGTGGTTCTCTGGGCGGGCTACATGCACAAGGTGCGCAGCGACCCTGATCTTCTGGCAGTGCACGAATCCGGCTACCTCGCCTACCGCGACACCCTGCAGCGCCTGATCGAAAGCCTGCCGCGCGAGACCACCCCCGGCCAGACCCGGCGCGAGGCCATCGCCTGCAACGCGCTGATCGACGGCCTCTGGGTGGAAGGCTCGCTCCTGACCCACGCTTTCGCCCCGGGCGAGGTGGTGACCATCGGCCTTGGCTCGGTCAGCGCCATCCTCGCGGTTGACCTTCTTGCCCACACCGCCCTGCTCCCGGACTTCGGAAGGACGCAAGCATGAGATACGCCTCAGTCACCGACCGGCTGGCAGGCCTTGGCGGCGCGAAATGGGCCCTGCACGCCCGCGCCCGTGCCATGAAGGCCGCAGGCCAGGACATCATCGAGCTTACCATCGGCGAGCCCGACGTCCCCACTCCCCCCCGCTTCATCGAGGCCGCCGCGCGGTCCATGGCCGCAGGCCGCACCGGCTATTCCAACGGGCGGGGTGAACCCGGCGTCGTCGCGGCCCTCGCCGCCCGCTACAGCACCCGCAGGGGCCGTGAAATCACCCGCGACCAGATCATGTGCCTCCCCGGCACCCAGACCGTCCTTTACGGCGTCCTCCGCGCCCTGGTCGAAGCGGGGGACGAGGTCCTGATCGGCGACCCGATGTACGCCACCTACGAAGGCCTGATCGCCCAGACCGGGGCCACCGCCGTCCCCGTGCCGCTGAAACCTGAACACGGCTTCCGGATGCAGGTCGCCGACGTCGCCGCCCGTATCACGCCGCGCTCGCGCGTCCTCTTCCTCAACACCCCCCACAACCCGACTGGTGCCGTGCTGCGGGCCGAGGACATCCGCGCCCTCGGCACCCTCGCCAAGCAGCACGACCTCTGGATCCTCTCGGACGAGGTGTACGAGGACATGGTCTTCCCCAACGTCCCCTTCGCCTCGCCGCTCGACTTCCCCGAATTTGCCGAGCGCACCATCGTCGCCTCCTCGATCTCCAAGTCCCACGCCGCCCCCGGTTTCCGCTCCGGCTGGTGCGTTGGCCCGGCCGAGTTCTGCGCGCGACTGCTGCCACTTTCAGAAACCATGCTTTTCGGCTCGCAACCTTTCATCGCGGACCTCACTGAACTTGCAGTTTCCGAACCTTCGCCCGTGGCAGATGGCATGGCCGAGCGCTTTTCGCGCCGCGCCGGGATCCTGGCCCGCACGCTGGACGCCGCAGGCAACCTCCGCGTCCACCGGCCCGAAGCCGGGATGTTCGCCCTTGTTGACGTCCGCGCCACGGGCCTATCGGGCGAGGCCTTCGCCTCCGGCCTTCTTGACCAGCACAAGGTCGCCGTGATGCCCGGCGAAAGCTTCGGCCAGGGGCTCGCGGGCTGGCTGCGGCTGTCCCTTACCCAACCCGACGACCGCACCACAACCGCCGCCACCCGTATCGCCGCCCATGCGGCCAGCATCCTGGGGAATGCAGCATGACCACCGTTGGCATCCGCCTCGTCGAAGGCCTGATCGCGCGCGGCGTCGATACCGTCTTCGGCATCCCCGGCGTCCACACGCTGGAACTCTATCGCGGCCTCGCCGCCGCCGGGGGCAGGATTCGTCACGTCACCCCCCGCCACGAACAGGGCGCGGGCTTCATGGCCGACGGCTACGCCCGCGTCTCGGGCAAGCCCGGTGTCGCCTTCGTCATCACCGGCCCGGGCCTGACCAACATCCTGACCCCCATGGCCCAGGCCAAGGCCGATTCCGTCCCGATGCTCGTCGTCTCGGGCCTTGGCCGCAGCGACACGCTCGGCAAGGGCCTCGGCCGGTTGCACGAACTTCCCGACCAGGGCGCGATGGTCGCCACGCTCTGCCATACCGAGACGGTGACTGATCCGAAAAAGCTGGGCGATGTCCTCGACCGCGCCTTCGCCGCGATGACCTCGGGCCGCCCCGGCCCCGCGCATATCCAGATTTCCACCAACATGATGGGCCAGCCCTGCCCGGAACTGCCGCCCCCCGTGGTCGCCGGATCCACCGTCCCCCTGCCCCTCGGTCGGCTGAAGGCCATGGCCACCGCGCTAAACGCGGCAGAGCGCGTCGTCATCCTGGCCGGCGGCGGCATTCGCCGCGCCGAAGGCCCGCTGCAGAAACTGGCCGAATCCCTCGACGCCCCCGTGATCCTGACCACCAACGCCCGCGGTGCCATGCACGGCCACCGCCTTGCCGTCCCGGCCTCGCCCAGCCTTCCGTCCGTCCGCAAGTTCATCGCCGAGGCCGACCAGGTCCTGGCCATCGGCACTGAGCTTGGTCCCACGGACTACGACATGTATGCCAATGGCCGCGTCCCCGACCTCTCGGGCATGATCCGCATCGACATCGACGCCGACCAGCTGGCCCGCCACCCGGCCAAGATGCCGATCAAGGCCGATGCGGGCCCCCTGATGACCGCCCTCATGCCCATGACGATCCGCGCCAACCGCGAAGGCGCGCTTCGGGCCGAAGCCGTCCGCACCGCCGCGCGCGCCGAGCTTGCGACCATTTCCGAACCGATGCCCGCCCAGCTGGAAATGGTCGAGGCGATCCGCGACGCCATGCCAAACGCGATCATCGTCGGCGACAGCACCCAGCCGGTCTACGCCGCGAACCTCTTCTACGACCACGACCGCCCCGGCGGCTGGTTCAACGCCGCAACCGGCTATGGCGCACTTGGCTACGCCCCCGGGGCCGCCGTCGGTGCCGCCATCGCCGCGCCGGGCACCCCCGTCGTCTGCCTGATCGGCGACGGCGGCCTGCAGTTTTCCCCGGGTGAGGTGCGGACCGCGCTCGATGAAGGGCTGCCCATCACCTATGTCGTCTGGAACAACGCCGGCTTCCGCGAAATCGCCGACGCCATGCGCCAGGCCAAGGTCGACCCGGTCCTCGGCTGCGACCCCTCGCCGATGGACCACGAACATTTCGCCATGGCCTGCGACATCCCCTTCGCCCGCGTCTCGCAAGACCCCTCGGAACTCGCCGAAATCCTCGACACGCCCCAGGACGGCCCGCGGCTGCTGGAGGTTCAGGTCCTCTGACGCGCCAGCAAGGGTGCCAGCAGGAACACCAGCCCGACCAGGCAGGCTGCCCAGACAAAGGCAAAGCGCAGGCCGAAGCTCCCCGCGATCAGGCCCAATAGCGGCGGGCCGACGAAGTAACCCAAATACCCCAAAAGTGTCGCCCGGGCCACCGCGCGGGCGCGGGCTTCTGGCGCGCTGAACTGCCCGACCAGCGAAAACGCCGTCGGCGCCAGCACCGATGCCCCTATACCCATCACGAAGAACCCAAAGTAGGCCAGCCCCGGCCCCGGTGCCTGCGACACCACCAGCGCGCCAATGGACGCAATGACCGCCCCCACCCGCAGGATCGTGAACGTATCGACCCGCCCCGCAATCCACTGCCCGCCCAGCCGCGCAAAGCCCATGGTCAGTGCCAGCATCGCGGGTCCGAGCGCCCCTTCCTCCGGGCTGCCGCCCAGCGTCTTCTCGATATGCAAAGCCGACCAGTTCTCGGCCGCGTTCTCGGTCATGAAGGCGATCAGCACGATCCCGCCCCCGATCACCGGCACCAGCCCCAGCGGCATCGCCGTTCCATCCTTCGGCTTCCGCAACCCCTCGATCCGCCCGTCCCGTTCCAGCGTCAGGGCCGCGCAGGCCAGCCCGACCGCCGCCATCGTCCCCATCACCCAACCCGGTCCCCAGCCCGCCCCGCGCAGCACCCCCGTCATCACCGCGCCCCCCGCATAACCGAAGGAGTAGGCCGCATGGGTCAGGTTCATCAGGTACAACCCGCGGCTCGTCTCCATCGCCGAGACCCGCGCGTTCATCAACACATCGGTCAGCCCCGTCGCCGCCCCCGCGCAGGCCATCGCCACCGGAAACAGCCACACCACCGACGCCTGCCCGGGCAGCGCAAAGGCACAGGCCATCAGCCCGACCGCCAGCGGCAGCGCCACCCGCCCCATCGCCGCGCCAAAGGCCGGGGCCACCAGCATCGCACTGATCGCCGCAATGGGCGTGAGGAAAATCAGTAGGCCCAGCTCCGCCTCATCCACCCCCAGCATCGCCTTCAGGTCCGGCAACACCGCCGCAAAGGTCCCCCACAAGACGCCCATCGCCGCAAAGGCCGCAATCGCGGGGCGGGCAAGGACAAGCGTGGCGGGGGAAATCATCAGTCAGGCTCCGGGCCGGGACCCGACAGGTAGCCCGCCGCCCGTCCTTCGGCCAGTCCACACGCGACCCCGCGCAGGGGCGAAAACGACACCCGCAGATTTCGGCTTTCCTTCCCGCAGATTCGCCGCTATAGCCCCCCGGTCGCGCCATGCACCCTTGGAGGATGGCGGACTTGAACATGGAGAACACCTATGGCACGCGAGATCGTCGATCTTAACGCCGAGGTACGGACGGGGACAGGCAAGGGGGCCGCCCGTCAAGCCCGTCGTGAGGGCACCGTACCTGGCATCGTCTACGGCGACGGGGCAACCCCCCAGCCGATCAAGATGAACTACAACTACCTCCTGACCAAGCTGCGGCAGGGTCGCTTCCTGCAGACGCTCTTCAACCTCAAGGTAGAAGGCCAGCCCGACGTGCACGTCATCTGCCGCTCGGTGCAGCGCGACGTGGTCAAGGACCTGCCGACGCATGTCGACTTCATGCGCATCCACGATGAAAGCCGGATCGAGCTCTTCATCCACGTGGAATTCGTCAACCACGAGGCCTCCCCGGGCCTCAAGCGCGGCGGCACCCTGACAGTGGTCCGCCACGAAGTGGAACTGGAAGTCACCGCGGGCGACATCCCCGATCACATCACGGTCGACCTGACCGGCAAGAAGATCGGCGACGTCATCCACATCAACGACATCGAGCTTCCCGCCGGCGCCAAGCCGACCATCGCGCGGAACTTCGTGATCGCGAACGTCGCGGCGCCCTCGGGCCTCGTGTCCGAAGAGAACGCCGAAGCCGAGGCCTGATCGCCCCGGCAGACCGGACCCAGCGGGGGGCCTTCGGGTCCCCCGTTTGCTTTCAAGTGCAGGGTCTTTCTGCGAAAGATCATACCAACCCTTCGATTTTTCGCAGAAAAATCGTGCCCCTACAGGCGCGCGAACACCAGCGTATCCTTCTTCGCTCCCTCGGCCTCAACAAACCCCTGCGCACCCAGTGCCGCCACGATCCGCGCCACCCCCTCCGGCCCATAGACCTGCGGATGCGTCTCCACGACCACCAGCCGCACCCCCGGCAGGGCTTGGGTCAGCACCTCCAGCTCACCCCCCTCGATATCGCAGGAAATCACCGTGGGCTGGAATCGGGCCAGCAGCTTTCCCAGGGGCCGCACTGGCACCCGGATCACCTCGGCATTTTCCGGCCACCCGTCCGGCCCCCTCAAAGCCGAGGCCCAGAAGGCAGGCCGCTCGCCGAACTCCACCTCGCCCTCGCCCGCGCCCACCACTGCGCCCTTCAGCACCTTCACCCCCGGAAACCCGTTCGCCGCCAGGTTCCGCCGGGCGAGCCTTACCGTCTCCGGCCCCGCCTCGACGCCCATCACCGCGCCCTCGCCCAGGACCCCCGCCGCCAGCGCGCAGATGAACCCCAGCCCCGCGCCCAGGTCCAGCATCCGGTCCCCCGGTCGCAGATGCAGCAGCAGCGCATCGGCCTCGTGGTTCTCGTACCGGCCCGCCGTCAGCGACCGCTCCAGGTTCCCCTTCAGCGCCGCCTCCGGCACGTAAAGCGTCAGGCCACGAAGGGTAAAGGCGCGCATCCCGGTCCCGTTGTCTCAAACCCGTGGCAAAGCTATACCCCACCCGACGCGCAAGGGGAGAGCAAAGGATGAAACTCTGGGTCGGCCTCGGCAATCCCGGCGCGAAATATGCAGGCAATCGCCACAACATCGGCTTCATGGCCGTTGACCGCATCGCTGCCGACCACGGCTTCACCCCCTGGCGCAAGGCGCACCACGGCCTCGTCTCCGAAGGCCGCCTCGGGTCTGAGAAGGTCGCCCTCCTCAAGCCCGAAACCTTCATGAACCTCTCCGGCCAATCCGTCCAGGCCGCCGTCGCCTTCTGGAAACTCCCCATGGCCGACCTCACCGTCTTCCATGACGAGCTAGACCTCGCCCCCGGCAAGTTGCGTCTCAAACAGGGCGGCGGGCACGCCGGGCACAACGGCCTCCGCTCCATCCACGGCCATCTGGGCGAGGCCTACGCCCGCGTCCGCCTCGGCATCGGCCACCCCGGTCACAAGGACGCTGTCGCCGCCTACGTCCTCCACGACTTCGCCAAGGCCGATGCCGAATGGCTCGAAGACCTCCTCCACGGCATCTCCGACGGGGCCGAGGCGCTGGCCGCCGGCGAGGCGCAGCGCTTCATGAACGCCGTCGCCCTCCGCACCGCCCCGCCCCGGTCTTCCACCACGAAGGAAAAGCCCGAGGCCCCCGCGCCAGAGCCCCAGCCGCCGCAAGACACCCGCAGCCCGATGCAAAAGCTCTTGGACAAGTTCCGGTGACGATCCGCCAGACCTTCCGCCAACAGGCCGAAGCTTGCGCCGCCCTCGGCTCACCCCTGATGAACCGCCTGATGACGGGCCTTGCCGAACGGCTTGAACCCGGTGACCCGGTCGCAGACCGCGTTCTCGGCTGGCCCGGCGACCCCTCCTCCAAAGCCGACTCCGTCCCTCTCCGCCTCGCCGGAGGCCTCCACGCCCTCGTCCTCACTTGCCAGGACCCCGCCCTCTCCGCCGCCTACGCCTCCGGCATCGACCCTACCCCCGAGGCCCTCGCCGCCCTGGCCCGCCACCCGACCTTCCTCCTCGACTGGCTCGCCTCGCCGCCCCAGACAAACGAGGTCCGCCGCTCCGCCCCCCTCATCGACCCACTGGCTGACCGCCCACTTCCGGTTGCCCCTCGTCCTCTCCGAACTCGGCGATGGAAGCCGACGGCCAAGCCCTGGGGCCGCCCTCACCCTGACCCTATGGCCCGGCAACCTAACCATCCCCCTTGGCCGAGCCGACTTCCACGGCCGCTGGTGGACTGGCGGGCCCCGCCCCCTTAGGCTTTCTCTTCCCCAAATATCCTCTGGGTATGCCAGTGGTTTCGCCATTGGTTCAAGAAACCGCTGGCATGGGGGGCGAAGCGCCACCAACGACCGAGGAGGAGGCGCAGCCCGACGACGAGACAAAAGGCTCGCGCGCCAGCGCTCCTTTCGAAACCCGCCCCTACCCGCGCGACACCAGCCCGGTAAGCGCCCGGCTGACCAGCGACGACACCGCCGGCCGCTCCAGCGCGACAAACGGCATCGGACGGCACAATTCCATCGCCGCCACCCCCACCCGCGCCGTCAGCGCGCCGTTCACCACGCCCTCGCCGAACCGGCGCGAGAGTTTCGACAGCACCCCGCCCCCCGCGACCGATCCGATCATGTCATCGGTCAAAGCCAAAGCCCCCGCCGCCACCAGCGACCCGAAGACCCGGCGCAAAAGCTTCAGGCTCCCGAAACTCCCCGACCGCCCGCCATAGATCTCGGCAATCCGCCGGATCATCCGCAGGTTCGCCACCGCCGCCGTCGCCACATCCGCCAGCGCCAACGGCACCAGCGCCGTCACCGTCGCCACCTGCCGCGCCGCGCCCTCGATCACCAACCGCGCCTCGGCGTCCAGCGTCGTCAACAGCTCCCGCTCGGCCAGCGCCAGCAGGGCATCGGCGTCCAGCACCTCGCCCTCGCGTTCCGCCAGCCGCGCCCGGCCCCAGGCCGTATCTCCCCGCGCGCCGTAAAGGCTCACCAGCCCCGAGACCACTCCCCGCGCCGCTTTCAGGTCCGCCGCCGCCCGCGCCTCCACCGCCCGGCCCCGCAAGGCATCGAGCCGCGAAAGCCGCAGGAAAGCCCCCCATTCGCGCAGCGCCAGCACCAGCCCCGCCGCGACCGCCACCACGACCAGCGCAAAGGCTGCCCAGCCCAGCACCACGTTCCGCGCCAAAAGGCCCGTGACGAAGTCATAAGCCGCCACCGACAGTGCAAAACTGAACAGCGCCCCAAAGGCCCAGACCGCGAACCGCGTCAGTCCTGACCCGCGCCGCTGCGCCAGGGCCGCCACCGCCTGCATCGCCTGCCCCTCGGGCAAGGTATCCGGCACGGGAGGCGCTGCCGAGGGATCGACGGCCTCCTCCATCTCCTCCAGGAACGGCTTCGGCGGGCGGCTCAAGACGGCTTCCTCCAGACCAGGCGGATATCCGGCAGGCGCTCGTCATTGCCCTGCCCGTCGGTCCGTTCCGCGTCGACAAAGCCTTCGCGCAGATAGAAGGCCACCGCTCGGACATTGGCCTGGAACGTCCAGAGAGTGATTTCGGGCTCCACCGCCTTCACCTCGTCCATGAAAGCCTTGCCCACACCCAATCCCCGCGCCGAGGGGGATAGATAGAAGGCGTCGATGTGCCCCCCACGTCGGGCAAGAAACCCAAGCCCAGTCCCGCCCTCCCGCGCAACCCTGACCCGGTGCGATCCGATCAGCCCGGTCACGAACGCATGATCCTCCGCCCGGCTGTGCAGGATCGGCATCCAGCCCGTTTCCCTGACCCAGTCGCCAAGGATCCGTGCCAGCCCGGGCGCGTCCGCAGGCAGGGCATCGGATAGGGTTAAGCCGCTCACAGCTGGTCTCCGATCAGAAACTCCACGGCCCGGTCGAGGCGAATATGCGGCGGCCCTTCCCCTTGCTTCAGGTTCAGCCGCGCCGGGGCGAAGGTCATCAGGCTGTAATCCGCGTCAAGCCAGGCCTCCGCCCCCTCCCGCGCCGGGGACAACAGGCGCGAGGGGTCCGAGGGCAACGCGCCGGGATACATCAGGGCGGGCTTCCCCGTGGCCTGCAGCACCCCCCGCACTGCCGGAACCTCGACCCCGTCCCGCGTCACCCGCTCCTCCACCGTTGCCCGCAGCGAGGCCAAGGACATCGCCTCGGTCCGCGCGCCCGCGAAATCGGCGCGGCCTTTCGCGTCGGCCAGCAGCGAGGCCGTGATCGCCGTCAGCGCCGGGTGCTGTTCGTGATGCAGATGGTCCGCCTTGGTCGCGGCAAAGAGGATGCGCTCGACCCGCCGCCCGCCGAAAAGCCCGGTCAGCCAGGAGTTGCGGCCGGTCCGGAACGCCTGCAGCACTTCGGCCATGGTGCGCCGCAGGTCCTCGACCGCGCGGGGGCCCTGATGGATCGCCTCCAGCACGTCGACCAGTACGACCTGCCGGTCCAGCCGCGCAAAGTGGTCCTGGAAAAAGGGCCGGACGACGCGGGCCCTGTAGGCCTCATACCGCCGCTCCATCTCGCGCCACAGGCTCGCACGCGGGGAAACGGCCGGCTTCGGCAAGGGCGCGAAAGTCAGAACCGGCGACCCCGCGAGGTCCCCGGGCAACAGGAACCGGCCCGGCGTCACGTCGACCCGCCCCTTGTCCCGCGCTGCGGTCAGATAGGCGGTGAAACGCTCGGCCAACTGGCGGACCTTCGCCTCGTCCAGTCGCAGTGCCCCATCCTCGGCCCGGGCCAGCGCCAGGAACTCCGCCGCCTCGGCCCGCCTCTCCAACCGGGCGAGAGTGCTTTCGGACCAGGCCTCATAGGTCTGCTCCAGCAGCGATAGGTCCAGAAGCCACTCGCCCGGGTAGTCGACGATGTCGAGATGCAGTGTCTGCGGTCCCCGCCAGCCGCCAAACCACCCAGAGGACTGCACGCGGAAGGACAGGCGAAGCTCCGATATCGCGCGGGTCGAGGCGGGCCAGCGGGGTTGGTCTCCCGTCAGCGCGGCAAGGTGCGCCTCGTAGTCAAAGCGGGGCAGCGTCACGTCGGGCTGGGGCTGCAGGTAGACGGTCTGGATGCGGCCCTGGGCCTCGGCCTTCAGCTGCGGCATCCGGCCCCGGTTCAAGAGGTTCGCGACCAGCGCGGTGATGAAGACGGTCTTCCCGGCCCGCGACAACCCGGTCACGCCCAGACGGATGGTGGTGTCGAAGAAGGTCTCGGACAGGCTCGCCCCGGCGCCTTCGATCCCCCGGGTGATCCCGTCCGTCAGCCCGGAGAATGCCACGTCCCGCGTCCCTTTCCTGCGTGGGGGTCAAGATAGGGGGCGAGGGGCGGGAATGGAAGCCGCGTGGGTAGGGTGGGCAGGAATGCCGCCATCTGCCCGCAGTGTCCACGCAGGACCAGCCTCGCATACCCAATGCTTTCAACCACTTGCCTGTCGGCGATCATCAATTGGCAACCATTGCGCGAAAGCCCGCTTCCGGGGTAGCAAGGCCCATGCCCCGCTATGCCCTGCAGATCGAATACGACGGCGGCCCCTTCGCGGGCTGGCAGCGGCAGGCGCAGGCTCTGCCCTCGGTGCAAGAGGCGGTGGAGCGCGCCCTGGGCAAACTGGAACCCGGCCCCCACACCATCGCCGCCGCCGGGCGCACCGATGCCGGGGTCCATGCCACGGCGCAAGTGGCCCATGCCGACCTGGCCAAGGACTGGGACCCGTTCAGGCTCGCCTCGGCGTTGAACGCCCATCTGCGCCCCGCCCCGGTGGCGATCCTTGCCGCCGCCAGGGTCCCGGACGACTTCCACGCCCGCTTTTCGGCCACGGGGCGGCGCTACACCTTCCGCCTTGTTGCTCGCCGCGCGCCAGTCACGCATGACCGCGGGCTGGTCTGGCAGGTGCTGAACCCGCTGGACCTAACCGCCATGCGCGCAGGTGCCGCCGAACTGATCGGCACCCACGACTTCACCACCTTCCGCTCCACCCTCTGCCAGGCGAAAAGCCCGGTGAAGACGCTGGACCGGATCGACATCACCGAACGCCCCTATCCCGGCGGCACCGAATACCGTTTCGACCTGTCCGCCCGCAGCTTCCTGCACAACCAGGTCCGGTCGATCGTCGGCACGCTGGAGCGTGTCGGCACCGGGGCCTGGACGCCCGCCGACGTCCAAGCCGCGCTGCAGGCGAAGGACCGCGCCGCTTGTGGCCCCGTCTGCCCGCCGCAGGGGCTGTATCTGGTGGGCGTCACCTATCCCGCAGACCCTTTCGCGGGGTAACCGGCGCACGGAGTTTTCGAAAACTCCGTGACGGAGCCTTTGAAGGCTCCGGTCCGATTTCTGTGCAGAAATCGGCGAGGGGGGGCGAGGGTCAGCGGACCCTCGCGCCTCAGCCCGCCAGCAACCGCCGCACCTCGGCCCGCAGGTCCTTCAGCTCGAACGGTTTCGAGATGAACCCGTCCGCCCCAAGCTCCATCCCCTTGCGCCGTTCCAAGGCCGAGCCGCGGGCGGTCATCATCAGGACCTTGACCTCGGCCAGTGCCGGGTCGGTGCGGATGCGCTCGCAGATTTCATAGCCCGAAACCTCGGGCAGCATGACGTCCAGAAGCACCAGGTCCGGGCGCGTGTCGCGGATGCGCGGCAGCGCCTCGGCCCCGCTTGCGATCCGGTCGTGGGCATAGCCTTCGCGCAGGATCAGGAACTCCAGCGCGGCGGCGATGTTGTCCTCGTCCTCGACCACCAGGACGCGGTGCGCGCGCAAGGACGTGTCGGCCCCGGCCAGCGTCATGGCCGGTCCTTCCGCGTGACGGTGCGGCGGCCAGATCGGGGGCCAGATCGGGGGCCAGATCGGGGGCCAGATCGGGGGCCAGATCGGGGGCTTGTGCGCGCAGCCAGGATCGCCGACTGTGGCCCGAAGGGAGGACCCACCGTGATCGAACTTATCCAGTCGCAGCTGATCGACCCGTTCCGCATCGGCCTGATCGTGGCCCTGGTGTTCACGATGTTCCGCACCCGCGCGGCCACGGGCATGGCGCTGCCGCTGGCTTTGGGCGTGCTGTTCGTCGCGGTGATCATCCCCTCGACCCAAGTCGCCGGCACGACCAGTCTGGCCGATGCGATCGCGGCGGGGATCGTGTCGAACCTGATCATCCTTGGCATCGTACTGGCCCTTGCAATGATCATCCGGCGCTTGCGCGGCTAGAAAAAAGCGGCGGGCCTTCAGGGAAAGCCCGCCAGTCTGCGCCCAGAAAAGCCGGAACCAGGTGACCGAACCCGGCTTGTCGGGGGGCAGCGGGGCCGAACCGGGCCAGAGCGGCAATCGCCCTGGCCCGGCCCGTCAGATCAACGCCCGTCGTCGGCGAAGATGTCCTTCTTGTGGGTCCCGTTCGGCACGAACAGCGCGCCAATCACCACCGTCATCAGGGCGACGATGATCGCGTACCACAGGCCCGCGTAGATGTTGCCGGTCTGCGCCGAGATCGCGAAGGCGGTCGCGGGCAGCAGGCCACCGAACCAGCCGTTGCCGATGTGGTAGGGCAGCGACAGGCCGGAGTAGCGGATCCGGGTCGGGAACAGTTCCACCAGCATCGCGGCGATCGGGCCGTAGACCATCGTCACCAGGATGATGAGGTAGGTCAGGATGGCGATGATCATCAGCTTCTGGCCGGTGAAGATGTCGATGAAGCTTTCCGCCTTGGCGATGGTCGTGTTGTCCGCCGCCACCATCGGATAGCCCGCAGCCTTCAGCGCATCGTTGACGCCGGTGTCGAAGGCTTTCTTCGCCGCCGCCAGCTCGTCGCCGGTCAGCTTGGCACCGTCATAGCCCTGGATCTCGGTATCGCCGATCTTGACGACCGCAACCGCACCGGCCGCCCCATCCACGGTGGTCGAGTTCACCGAGAGCCGCGACAGGGCCGCCTTGGCGATGTCGCAGGACGAGGTGAACTTGGCCGTGCCGGTCGGGTTGAACTGGAACGAGCAGTCGTTCGGGTCCGCGGTCACGGTGACCACGGTTTGCTGTGCGGCTGCCAGCGCCGGGTTGGCGGTCGCAGTCAGCAGTTTGAACACCGGGAAGTAGGTGACGGCCGCGATCAGGCAGCCCGCCAGGATGATCGGCTTGCGGCCGATCTTGTCCGAAAGCGACCCGAAGAACAGGAAGCCCCAGGTGCCGATGATCAGCGACCAGGCGACGAAGACGTTCGCCGAGAAGCTGTCGACCTTCACGATGTTCTGCAGGAAGAACAGCGCATAGAACTGGCCCGAGTACCAGACGACGGCCTGGCCGGCCGTCAGACCCAGAAGCGCGATCAGGGCGATCTTGCCGTTCTTCCAGTTGCCGAAGGCTTCGCGCAGCGGTGCCTTGGAGGCCGCACCCTCTTCCTTCATCTTCTTGAAGGCCGGGGATTCGTTCATCTGCAGACGGATATACAGCGAGATCATCAGCAGGAAGATCGAGCCCAGGAACGGGATCCGCCAGCCCCAGGCGTTGAAGGCCTTCTGCATGGTCGGCGTGCCGTCGGCACCCATCACCGCCGCACCGGCTGCGTCAAGCACCGGCTGGTCGGGGTAGTTGCCGTTCACATAGCCCTGCACCGAGATGATGACGATCAGGGACAGAAGAAGCCCCAGCGTCGCCGTGGTCTGGATGAAGGACGTGAAGTAGCCGCGCTGGTTGGCGGGTGCGTGCTCGGCCACATAGACCGCGGCACCGCCGTATTCGCCGCCAAGCGCCAGGCCCTGCAGCATGCGCAGTGCGATCAGGATGATCGGCGCGGCGATGCCCCAGGAGAAGTAGCTGGGCAGAAGGCCGACCAGGAAGGTCGACAGGCCCATGATCATGATCGTCATCAGGAAGGTGTATTTCCGGCCGATCAGGTCGCCCAGCATCCCGAAGACCAGCGCGCCGAACGGGCGCACGATGAAGCCCGCCGCGAAAGCAAGCAGCGCAAAGACGTTGCGCGTGGCTTCCGGGAAGGGCGTGAAGAACTGCGCGCCGATGATCGCCGCCAGCGAGCCGTAGAGATAGAAGTCATACCATTCGAAGATGGTCCCCGCGGAAGAGGCGAGAATGACTTTCTTCTCCTCTCCCGTCATGGGGCGCGAGCGGTCGCGCACGTTGGTGGTGGTTGTGGACATGCAATTCCTCCTTGTGGCCTGAATCGGTGATTCAGGCTGTCCCCGTCTGTTTCCGGCTTCACGCCTGCCCTTCCCGGCAGGCCCGTCCTGTCATCCACCCCTCCCGGGGATGGCCTTCCATGAAGGATCCGGCCGCATCGGGCCTTCCCCTTCCCTTCCAGATCGCCGCCTGCCCTCCTCCGGTCAGGCGATGACCCGATCTCAAGCCGCCACGCGCCCCACGATGTCAGCCAGTCTGGCGCGGATACCGTCGATGGGTCCCATCGCCGGCACCCGTTCCAGAACGGACTGGGCATCGTAATGCGCGATCA
>OFDN01000404.1_pt1 | contig 36441 bp, 32 predicted proteins | sample 1520971 | NCBI WGS metagenome assembly OFDN01 (sample SAMEA94257418, study PRJEB24077) | hot springs metagenome | biome: Aquatic biome; feature: Geographical feature; material: Water | place: India | collected 2012-06-12 | depth 5 m | reverse complement strand
CGAGCGCCCGAGCGAGCGGGAGCGCGATCGCGCCGCGTTGTCCGAAGCCCGGCGCGAGCCGCCGCGGCGTGACCGCGACCGCCGGCGGCGCCGTGACGAGGACGACGACGACGAGCCGGTGGTGGGATTTGGCGATCACGTCCCGGCCTTCCTGCTGCGCGCCGCCCGGCCGCGGCCGGAATCGAACGGCGGAGACAGCAGCCAGGAGGGCTGAGCGCCCATGCAGACCATCTTCGTCATGGTGAAGTGCGACCTGGGCAAGGCCTACGAGGTCGCCGACCAAGCGGTGCAACGGGTCGAACAGGTGTCGGAGGTCCACTCGATCTCCGGCCAGTACGACCTGCTGATGAAATGCTACCTGGCCCAGGACACCGACATCGGCCGCTTCGTCACCGAGCAGGTGCAGACGCTGGACGGTGTCCGCGACACCTTCACGCTGATCGCGTTCAAGGTCTTCGTCTGAACCGGACCACCCTTCCCGGATGACCGGGAAGGGCGGCTGGACGCACCGTGTTACCGGTGCTCCACCTCGTCCGGAACGATCGGCTTCACCCCCCAGATCTCCTCCGCGTATTCTCCGACCGTGCGGTCGGAGGAGAACCAACCCATGCTCGTGGTGTTGAGGATGGCCTTGCGGGTCCACTCCTCCGTGTCGCGGTAGAGGGCGACCGCGTCGTCGTGAGCGGTGCAATAATCCTCGAAGTCGGCGGTGACGAGGAAATGGTCGCCGCCATCGATCAGCGACTGGAGGATGGGGTGGTAGCGGCTGGGATCGTCCGGCGAGAAGACGCCGGTCGAGATCATGTCCAGCGCGCGCTTCAGCGCCGGGTTGGCCCCGATCACGTCCCGCGGGTTGTAGGCGCCGCCCTGGCGCAGGGAATTCGCCTCGTCCGCCGTCAGCCCGAAGATGAAGATGTTGTCGTCGCCGACGGCGTCCTTGATCTCCACGTTGGCGCCGTCCAGCGTGCCGATGGTGAGCGCGCCGTTCAGCGCCAGCTTCATGTTGCCGGTGCCCGACGCCTCCATGCCGGCGGTCGAGATCTGCTCGGACAGATCGGCGGCGGGCATGATGATCTCGGCCGCCGTGACGTTGTAATTGGGCAGGAACACGACCTTCAGATTGTCGTGCACCGACGGGTCGTGGTTCACCACTTTGCCCACGTCGTTGATCAGCTTGATGATCAGCTTCGCCATGTGATAGGCGGGTGCGGCCTTGCCGGCGAAGATCTTGGTGACCGGCGTCCAGGTGACCGTCGGACTGTCACGCATGTCGTTGTACAGCGCGATGGTCTGCAGGATGTTCATGAGCTGGCGCTTGTACTCGTGGATGCGCTTGACCTGAACATCGAACAGACTGTCGACGTTGATCTCCACCCCCGTCTGGCGGGCGAGATAGGCGGCCAGCCGCTTCTTGTTCTTGCGCTTGGCGCGCCTGAACTCCTCGCGGAAGACCACGTCGTCGGCTTTTGGCTTCAGCGCGTCCAGCGCCGACAGGTCGTGGATCCAGCCCTCGCCGATGCGGCTGGTGATCAGGTCCGACAGCGGACGGTTGGCCTGATGCAGCCAGCGGCGCGGGGTGATGCCGTTGGTCTTGTTGACGATGCGGTCCGGGAACTCGCCGTGGAAATCGGCGAACACGGTCTGCTTCATCAGGTCCGTGTGGAGCGCCGACACGCCGTTGACCTTGTGCGACCCGATGAAGGCTAGGTTGCCCATGCGCACGCGGCGGTCGCCGCGCTCGTCGATCAGCGACAGGTGCGACAGGCGTGCGTTGTCGCCGGCCGCACGCGCGCGGGAGCGGTTCAGGAACTTGGCGTTGATCTCGTAGATGATCTGCATGTGGCGGGGCAGCACCCGCTCCAGCAGCCGCACCGGCCACGCTTCCAGCGCTTCCGGCAGCAGCGTGTGGTTGGTGTAGGAGAAGCAGCCCTGGGTGATTTCCCACGCCTTGTCCCACTTCACCGCGTGCTGGTCCACCAGCAGCCGCATCATCTCGGCGATGCCGATGGCGGGATGGGTGTCGTTGAGCTGGATGGCCGCCTTGTTGGGAAGCTGGTCGAAATCGGAATGGTGCTGCAGGTAGCGGCGCAGGATGTCCTGCAGCGAGGCGGACGTGAAGAAATACTCCTGCTTGAAGCGCAGCTCCTTGCCGGTCTCCGTCGCGTCGTTGGGGTAGAGGACGCGGCTGAGATTCTCCGACAGGATCTTCTGCTCGACCGCCTTCATGTAGGCACCTTCGTTGAAGTGCCCGAAGTTGAAGTCGCGGGTCGCGCGCGCCGCCCAGAGGCGCAGGGTGTTGATGGTCTTGCCGCCGAAGCCGACCACCGGCGTGTCATAGGCCATCGCGAGCACGCGCTCGGAATCGACCCAGCGGTAGGCGCGCTCGCCCACGCTGTCGCGGAACTCCTCGACCCGACCGTAGAACTGCACGGGGTAGAGCACCTCCGGTCGGGCGAATTCCCACGGGTTGCCGAACTGCAACCACTGCTCGGGATACTCGACCTGCCAGCCATGCTCGAAGCGCTGCTCGAACAGGCCGAACTCGTAGCGGATGCCGTAGCCGTAGCCGGGCAGGTTGCGCGACGCCATGCTGTCGAGGAAGCAGGCGGCCAGACGGCCAAGGCCGCCGTTTCCGAGGGCCGCGTCCGGCTCGGCGTCCACCACCTCGTCCAGCGACAGGCCGATGCGATCCAGCGCCTGCCGGCACTCGTCGATGATGCCGAGATTGGCGAGGCTGTTGGTCAGCAGCCGGCCGATCAGGAACTCCAACGACAGGTAATAGACGCGCTTCACATCGTGGTTGTAATAGGTGCGCGTGGTGTCCATCCAACGGTCCACCACCCGATCGCGCACAGCAAGCGCCACCGTGTGGAACCAGTCGCGCCGGGTCGCGGCGCGCGCGTCCTTGCCGACGGAGTAGACCAGCCATTCCAGAAACGAGCGCTTGAGCGCGTCCACATCCAGGCTGCGCCGTTCGATGTCGCGGGTCCTGTACCGAGCGTCCATGTCGCTGACTTTCTCCTGCCCATGGCTGTGGAGGACGAATGGGATAGGCAGCCTGTCCGGCCATTCCGATTGCGGATCTTCCTCAAGTTTGGTTAAGCATGCTTTAAGCCTATGACCACCGATGCGAGTGCCGGACAACACGATGCCCGGGCCCGCCGGGAAGAGTAGTATGACGGACCGGCACACCGTGGCCGGCACCCAGAGGATGGCCTTTGCATGCTTCAGCCTTCCACCACCTTCGCCGCAGCGCAAGAGGCGGTTGGGCCGATCGCGCTGCGGACGGCCGTCGCGACCGATATTCCGGCCCTGCTGACGATCGAGCAGCGCTCCTTCGTCACCGACCGCCTGACCCGCCGCAGCTTCCACTATCTGCTGACCCGCGCCAACGCCACGGGGCTGGTGGAGACGCACGGGGGCTCGGTGGTGGGCTACGCGCTCGTCCTCTTCCATGCAGGAACGTCGCTGGCGCGTCTCTATTCCTTCGCCGTCGATCCCGCCCACCGCGGCCAGGGCGTCGGCCGCCGCCTGCTGGAGGCCGCCGAGCAGGCGGCCCGCGCGCGCGACTGCCTGTATCTGCGGCTGGAGGTGCGGCGCGACAACGAGCCGGCCATCACGCTCTACAAAGCCCACGGTTATCGCGAGTTCGGTGTTTACACCGACTATTACGAAGACCACATGGAGGCGCTGAGGCTGGAGAAGCGGCTGGGGGCCACCGGACCCAGCGCGCCGGTCGGCGGGCGGCTGGTGCCCTATTACCAGCAGACCTTGGACTTCACCTGTGGACCCTCGGCGCTGATGATGGCGATGAAGGCGATCAGACCCGACGCGATCGAGCTCGGCCGGCGGCTGGAGCTGCGGCTGTGGCGGGAGTCCACCACCGTGTTCATGACCTCCGGCCATGGCGGCTGCGGTCCGGTCGGGATGGCGCTGGCCGCGTGGCGGCGTGGCCTTGGGGTCGAGCTGTTCATCAAAGACGACACCACGCCGTTCCTGGACAGTGTGCGCAGCGACGACAAGAAGGAGGTCATGCGCATCGTGCACGACGACTTCCTGGAGGAGATGGCCGGCACCGACATCGCCGTCCACAACCGCACGCTCACCGCCGACGACATGGCCGACGCCGTGCGCGCCGGCGCCATCCCCGTGGTGCTGATCAGCAGCTACCGGATCTACCGCGAAAAATTCCCGCACTGGGTGGTCGTGGCCGGAGCCGACGACCGCTTCCTCTACGTTCACGATCCGCTCGTCCACGACCACCACCACGCGGACATCGACCGCATGAACATGCCGATCCCCAAGAGCGACTTCGAACGCATGGCGCGCTACGGCAAGGCCCAGCTTCGGGCCACGCTGCTGCTCAGCGAACGCGCGGAGTCCTGATGCCCTCCCACCTCGTCGTCGTGGACCGCCGGTCCGACTTCCCCTGGACCAAGGCCAACCTCCAGGTCGCCACCGCGCGCGACTACATCCTGAAGCCGGAGCAGAAGCCGAAGAACACCCGCGTTATCAACCTCAGCCGCGGCTACGACTATCTCGGCACTGGCTACTATGTGTCGCTGCTGGCCGAGGCGCGGGGCGAGCGGGTGATCCCGTCCGTCAAAACCATCCTCGACCTCAGCCAGAAGACGCTCTACCGCCCGGCCCTGCCGGAGGTGGAGGAGGCGCTGCGCCGCAAGATCAAGCGGCTGTCGCAGCCGCCGGAGACGTCCTTCAACCTCTACGTCTTCTTCGGCCACGCCGACGACCGCCGCTTCCAGGAAATCGCCCGACGCATCTTCGACCTGTTCCGCTGCCCTCTGCTGAAGGTGCAGGTGCGGCTGAAGCAGGACTGGACGATCCACGCGGTGGAGCCGCTGGGGTTGGACGATCTGATGCCGGAGCAGGCGGCGCAGGTGGAAACGGCGCTCGACCAGTACACCCACGCGTCCTGGCGGGAGCCGGCGGTGCGCAGTTCCGCGCGGTACACCCTGGCGATCCTGCAGAACCCCAAGGAGGAGCTGCCGCCCTCCAGCCCGCGGGCGCTCCAGAGATTCGTCAAGGCGGGCGAGAGCCTGGGCATCGAGGTCGACCTGATCGAGAAGGGCGACTATCTGCGGCTCGCCGAATACGACGCGCTGTTCATCCGCGAGACGACGAACCTCGACCACCACACCTACCGCTTCGCCAAGAAGGCGGAGAAGGAGGGGATGCCGGTGATCGACGATCCCGACTCGATCCTGAAATGCACCAACAAGGTCTATCTGGCCGAGCTTCTGAAGGCGCACCGCGTGCCCACCCCGCGCACGGTGATCCTGGACAAGCGCGGCCTGCCGACGCTGGACCAGGAGATCCCCTACCCCATCGTTCTGAAGATCCCCGACGGCTCCTTCTCCCGCGGCGTCTTCAAGGCGCAGAACCGCAGCGAACTGGAGGCCACGGCCGAAAGCCTGTTCGAGGAATCCGCGGTCATCCTGGCGCAGGAATTCATGTTCACCGAATTCGACTGGCGCGTCGGGGTTCTGAACCGCCAGCCGATCTTCGTGTGCCAGTACCTGATGGCGAAGAAGCACTGGCAAATCGTGAAGCACGCCGGCAACGGCCGCGCCGAACAAGGCTCGGCCCGCACGCTGCTGGTGGAGGAGGCGCCGCCGGAGGTGATCGACACCGCCGTCCGCGCCGCCGGACTGATCGGGAACGGCCTGTATGGTGTCGATCTCAAGCAGAACGACCGCGGCATCCACGTCATCGAAATCAACGACAACCCCAATCTCGACCTTGGAGTCGAGGACGCCAAGCTGAAGGACGAGCTCTACCGCACCGTGATGCGGGAGTTCCTGCGGCGACTGGAACAGTCCGGCGGCAACCGCCGCCAGATCTGACGCGAACACGCCACAATTTGAAGCGGTGGCGATTCCTTCGCCGCCGCCGCGCCGTGTCCATTCGGAAAAACTGAACGAAGCTGGGCCGCTCATCGCCGATCTAAAGTGTAATCCGACGACCGGCCAGCAATAAATCGAAATTCAGCGATGTTCAGTGTCGTGATAGTTCATGGATTTACGGCATCGCACCATAGCGAGTCCGAGCCTGACCTGAGCCGTAGGCATATTCCCTTATTGCATTACACGTCGAACGCAGGGCGGATCGGTTCTCCGGTGGAACAACCGGCCAAACGTCGCGTTATGAGCACGATGCAACGACGAAGGGGGGATGACGTGGATAGGCCCAGCCAACCCGCAACCTTCCCACCGGACGGTATCGGGAGACCGACATGACGACAGCCCAGTCCAGACGCGTCGCACCGCCACGCCCCGGAGCCGTCTGAGCGCGCCCGGCGCGCCGCCCGCTCCGCAGGGAAGACCAGGAAAACCGCCACACCGACCGGCCGTACGCGACGCGCCGGACAGCTCTTGTCGTCACTTCGCGGAAGGCGCCGCAGCCCAGGTGGCCTTCCTTGGAACGAACCTTGGAGGAAGAGACAGTCATGGCGTATTCGTTCGAAGCCGAGCTGATCCGCTGCATGCCGAACCTGCAGCGCTACGCCTGCAAACTGACCAGGGACGCCGCCGCCGCCGAAGATCTGACCCAAGACTGCCTCGCCCGCGCCCTCTCGCGCTCGCACCGTTTCGAACCGGGCACCAACATGCAGGCTTGGCTGACCACCATGCTGAAGAACCTGCACTTCAACAACCTCCAGCGCGACAAGCATGTGACCAAGGTCGAGCTGTGGGATGGTGCGATGTCTGTCGAGGCCTCGCAGCTCTCGCGCCTCGTGTTCCGCGACGTCGACCGCGCCTTCTCCGCCCTTACCCCCAGCCAGCGCAAGGTCGTGAAGCTGGTGGCGATCGAGGGCCGCCCCTACCAGGAGGCGGCGGAAAAGCTGAACGTCTCCATCGGCACCATCCGTTCCCGCCTCTGCCGCGCCCGCGAGCGACTGAACAACCTGATGGCGGCGTGAGCCGGCTGCCGTCCCGTTCCGCGGCCGGTCGAACGTGCCAGCGGAACGGGTCGCATCAATTCGCGCGCTCGATTGCGGGAGGAAGAGGGATCTCACCGGCGGTCACACACTCCGGCCCCGTCCCGGCAAGGCGCGACCACGGAATGAACAGACGCCCCGGAAGCTCGACGCCACGCCGGAACTCGATCCGCTCCCCATCTTCGGTCCAGACGAACAGGCGGCGGCAGGCCTCGCTGTATGATGCACGTGTAATCTTGCTGCCAAGCGCGCCAAGTGAGCCGAACTCCTCGCCGGTGCGAGTCCACGCTCGATACTCCCCTCCTCGGAGTCTGACCAAAATTACGGCATTATCGTCGGTGAAGAAAAATTCATCCACTTTGAGGTTAGGATCAATTGTGCGAACAGGACTGAAACTGGGTTCATCCCCGCCGCGAAACCATATGTCGGTGCGGCCATCGCTGTGCCCTGCGATTAGACCTTTGTGATCGCTCGGAACCGATATGTGTGTTACGGAGTCTGGAGCGGCATACTGCCACGTGACAGGACCGTCTCTTCCAGCCTGCCATATCATCAACTCGTTGTTCGGCCGACGCCATACCGCCAAAGCCTCTCCGTCAAACGGTACTCGTTTAGACGATGGAATATCAAAGTTTTCTTTGTTCTTATCCTCTGTCAGAAAATGTTTACTTTCATGTTCGAAATGGTGACAATTCGAAATGGAGACAGATTCTTCAATCCGCAAACGGCATACTGAATGTTTTCTCTCTGAAAATGCTTTCAAGTAGACCTTGCCATTTTCATAGACGAGCTTGCTGATTATGATTGGTCCACCTCCATCTGTTATTTTATTAACTGGGATTCCAATTTCTTTAGACAATCTTTTGACAAAATGCGAGGGATCTGTGAAGTCCTCTGCTACAATCAACATAAGACGCATAACATTTTCGTCCCACACAGCAATTATTCTTTCTTCTGGAGTCTGAATGGTATCTATTATTGCCGTTTTGAGAGAAAGAGAGGTCTCAATTACTTCTCCTGACTCCAGATTAACCAGGAGCAAAAGGGGGTTCGCGAAGCCGACGCCGGGTACTTGGTGTATTTCTGAAAAAACAAAATCAGGCTTGCTGTTTGATCCCATCCGCGCAATCAGGTTTTCCAACTTCTGCCTTTCTATTTCATTTCGTTTTGACGGATCGAATACATCATTGAACGTCCATGCGCGAGGCGGAGGTTGCGGAGATATGTAATTCACCGACGGCGTATCGGAAATCAAGTTCTCCATGAAAAACATCGCAACGCAACACTGTTCATTTTCTCTATTGGTCAATATTTCTGAAATCACCCTTGTAGTATTGACTGGAACGAGAAAATCTTCGGCCAGACCGTCAATTTTTACTGTCATTTTTCGCAGATATTTTTCAGATGAGAACACTGTCTTCAAATGATTATCGCGCATTACATTAACAACAAAGTAAGGCTTTTGTTTTTCAGCGTATCCAAAAATTCCTGAATTCTTGAATATGTTAATATCTCTATAGAACCCTGCAAGCCCAGATTGAATGCTTTCGTTGCGAAAATCATCTTTTCCGATTGCTTTTTGAGAATAATCATTGCTGATTTGATCTACATCTTTTACCTCTATCACGTTTTTATTTACTTTTATGATTTTTTTCAAACGAAATCCAATAATATCAATACTTCTTTTAATTGGCGCGCTGGGAAATACACTTGCCAATACAGCGCCATCACTTACACGCATTATGGCTCCAGTTTCGCGATCCCAGATCGTCACCGTTGAGAATTCGATTCCATCGCTCGATGTGACCACGTATTGCCCGTTTAGCTCCGCAAAACTCTCAACCCTCCAATCACTCCCTGCCTCATCGTCTCCCCAATGGCTTACGCGCTCTCCATACTCACCCCACACGCCGTAATTGGTGGTAGCCAACGCAAACCCAGTCAAACACACCACCGCCGTCAAACCATACACCGCGGTCGGCCGGCCGTAGCCACGGACGAGGCTGCGGCGGACCAGCCGGCGTACGTCCTGGTCCAGCAACCGCGCCGGCGGCACATCGCGGCGGATGATCCTGAGACGGTCGAGCGGGATCACCGTTCCGCTGCCCGCCTGCCGCAGGTGATGGTCGAGTTCGGCGGTCGCCTTCTGGGCCGCGGTCGCCATGGCGTCGGTGGCGAGCTTGATCGGCTCGACCAGGTAATCGTGGAGCAGCGACCAGCGCGGTGTCTCCGGGTCCCCGTTGTCGACCACGATCCAGCCATCGCGAAGAGTCCGCAGCGTCCGCTCCACCTCCAAGGCCGTCACCGCCGGTCCTGGCGCCCCGGCGCGGGCGATGTCGAGCAGTTCCGACGCAGCTTGCGGTGCCCGCTTGCTGGCGGCGGGCACGTCGCACAGGGCCCGCAGGATGGTGAGTGCCAGGGTCGGGTTGCCGGTGTCTTCGGCATAATGCTGGATGAAGCGGGACCGCAGCCCGACGGCCCGCAGGTTCTTCAGGTAGTTCGCTTCGGTCAGCTCGCCGTGCAGCATGGAGCAGACCACCTGCAGATCGGCCGGCCGCACCGTCTGATCGGTGGCGATGTCGGTCACGATCATGTCCGCGAGCGCCGGATCGAGCTGGTGTCCATCCCGTGCCGCGCACTCGGCGATGACATTCGCGGCCTCCGACAGCGTGAAGTTGCGGACGCGGAACAGATCCTCCTTCGTGCTAAACTCGCGCCCGATGTGCGCGGTCACATCGAAGAGATCGTCGAGATGCTCCTTGCGGATGCCGATGACGACGCCCACGCCGCCGTCGATCGCGGCACGGAGCGCGTGCCCCAGTGAACGGCGCTCGTCATCGTCGCGGAGCCGTGCCAGCAACTCCTCGAACTGGTCCAGGATCAGCACCGCCTTGCGTTCGCTGTTGCCGCGCAGGCGCGCGGTGAGATCGGCGAGGCGATCGACCACCGGGGCCACCCCTGCCCGCTCGCCGGCGGTGCCGGCCAGCGTTCGCACAAGCTCGACCGGGTGGCCGGCGGCGCCCAGCCCGGCGGCAAGCCCCGCCGCCAGCAGAGAGCTTTTGCCGGCACCGCTTTCGCCATGGACGACGATCAGGTCGAATTCGTCGTGCGTCACCCGCGCTGTAAGGTCCTCGGCCAGACGACGGCGCAGATCGCCGGGGAGTTGATCGCCTTCACGGAATCGCTGGAGCAGGCGGAAACCGCTGGTCCTCGCTTTGACCGCCTCTGGGGCGACCGGCCGCCGGACCGACCTCGGGGCACGTCGACGGCGCCACCAGAAAAGCCCCGACACACCAGCGGTGACGGTCAAACCCAGCCCCGCCGCCACGGCGGCGTCGTCCTTGTCGAACCCGATCGCCGCGAGAGCGGTGGCGACGGAAGCGACCACGGCGCCACCAAGGCCCCACCAACCTTCGAAGATCTTCTTCAGCTTGTCCGGGTCAGGGGGAAACGGTTGCGAGGGCGGCGGGGCCGGCGGTTCCGTGGTCACTGTTCCACCATCTGCGTCGTCATCGTCCGTCTCCCTCGCGCAGAGGAAGGTTTCAATGACGATGATAATGTCGGCAAGAAGAGCATCACAACTCCCGTTTCAATCCGTTGGCGACACCCGTTCGCCACCGTCCCGCAATTCGGGTGCAACACCTGACCGATCATGCAGCCGCGGTCACCGAACGCCGGGATACCGAAGCGGGTCGCCACCTCCTCCGGCCGGCCGCGGCGGCCCATCGGCACGACGCTGCCGAACTCCACCACCTTGTCCTGCAGCTCGTCGCCGCGGTACTCCGGCCGGGTGGTCTGTGGACGGGGAGGCAACCGGCTTTGGCGGCCGGGTTGGGTATCCTGATGCCGGACGGGCTGCCGCCCTTGCCACTCGGCGATGCCGCGGTTCCCCGCCGGATTGTCGGCTCTGCAGGGAAAAATGTCATGGCCGAGCACAGGCGCGGTCTTATGACCGTTCCGAAATGCCGATGACCGGAACAAGGCTGCCCGACCCGCGTTTCTCCATCGCAGACGACGCGGTCGCTTAGGTTCAGGAACGAGCGGACGGCTTGACGCCGCACCACGCACGGGTAAGGGTATCGTCCAGCGTGCCTCCGACGGGTCCCCCATTGGAGGCGATGGTTCCCTCTCCACCGCATGCATGGTCGGCACCATATTGCCGGAAGAGTCCTGGACCCTTTCCGTAACCGGGTTTGGACCTTGGCGGCGCGCCGGGATTGAACGAGATGAAGCGTGTGACGATGAGCGATATCAACGCCTACCTCGATGGGGCACTCGACGACACCGAGCGCGAGGCGTTCGAGGAGGCGGTCGAGACGGACGCCGACGCGAAAGCGTTGCTGTCGTTGCATCGCCAGCACGTGCAGGAGCTGCACCGCCTCTACGACCCCATTCTCGACGAGCCGGTGCCGCAGCGGATGCTGGATTTGCTGCGCGGTCGCGGCAAGGGCTGACAGTCGCGTCCCGAGCGGGCGACTGCACCATGAGGCCGTCCCGAGCGGGGACGAGGCGGGCTTTTCTTTGCCGCGGACGCGTGCGGGCGTTATCAGGAACACATGGCTCGCGCGCGCATCGAACCCACCATCATCCTCGGCCCGGTCCTCTACTTCCGCGGCGAGCAGTCGGAACGCTGGAGGCTGTCCGCTCTGTTCGTCCTGGACGGTGAGGCGGAACCAGAGGATCTGCGCGTCGACGGCGTGGGGCTTGCCGTACCGCCGCGCCATGTCGGCTGCTGGAAGACCCGTCATGTCTGGCGCTTCGACTTCGCGGTTCCGCGCGCTGCCGATGAAAGCACCATCACCTACGGGTTCGAGGAGGGCACACGCTGGCGCGTGACCGTTCCGGGGCTCGGCGCCCGTGTGCGGATCGCCTACACCTCCTGCAACGGGGTCGAGGACGAGGCCACCATCGCCGCGCATCCGGCCCCGCGGAACGCGCTGTGGGCCGATGTGTTCGACCGGCACGCGCAGTATCCGTTCCACCTCCTGCTCCAGGGGGGCGACCAGCTCTACGCCGATGCGGTGTGGCAATGCCCATTGCTGGCCCGCTGGCGCGCCCGACCGGCGCCCGCCCGGTTCGACGAGCCGATGGAGCCGGTCATGGCCGAGGAGGCGATGGCCTTCTACTTCAACCACTATCTGAAGACCTGGGGCCAACCCGAGGTCGCTGCGGTGCTTTCCCAAGTACCGTCTGTGATGATGTGGGACGACCACGACATCTTCGACGGCTTCGGTTCCCACACCGAGCCGATGAACCGTGCCCCGGTGCTGCTTGGCGTCGCCGAGGCGGCGCGGCGCGCCTTCACCATGTTCCAGATCGGGTCTACGGCGGAAGGCCTGCCGGAATGCGTGTGGGGCGGCCCGCGCGGCACCTTCTCCCAGGGATTCCGGGTCGGCGCGTTCGGGATCCTCGCCCCCGACATGCGCAGCGAGCGGACGCCGCGCCGCGTCTTCTCCGACACCACCTGGCACGACCTTCCGCTCTGGCTGTCGCGGTTCGAGGGGTGCCGGCACCTGCTGTTGCTGTCCAGCGTGCCGCTGCTCTACACCGACACCGGCGGCATCGAGCGGCTTCTGGGCCGCCTGCCGTTCCGCACCGGCTACGAGGACGACCTGCGGGACCAATGGCGCAGCCACGCCCACCGGTCGGAATGGCGCCGCATGCTGAAGATGCTGGTGAACTTTTCACGCGCCTACGGCTGCCGGGTGACCGTGCTGTCGGGCGAGGTTCATGCGGGTGGACGCGCCGTGCTGCGGGCCGGCGGGACGGAGATTTGGCAGCTCATCTCCTCCGGCATCGTGCACCCGCCGCCGCCCCGGCTCTACACCGCGGCGCTGGAGCGGCTGGCGGCGCGGACGGACCAGCCGATGGATGGCTACAGCCTGGAGATGCCCGCCTTCGAGGAGAGCGGGCGCCGCATCATCCGTCAACGCAACTGGCTGGCCCTGACCGTTACCGATCGCGGGCGGGTGATTGCCCGCTGGCGGGCGGAGGGCGAACCGGCGACCTACGAGCAGGCCATCTGATCCGAGTGCCCGCTTGAACGAACGCCGCTAATGCTTTGTCAGGACGAACAGAAGACCCTGCACCGGTTGTCCGCGCTCACGCCGCGGGCTGCATGGCTCCAGCAGAGCGACACCCAGGCCGGCGACGGCCGCGCGGTCGCGCAGGTGAGCCTCCGCATGGGCGTAGCGGCGGGCCGGTCCGAGGGCGAAGCCGTCGCCCTCCAGCCGTTCCACGGTCGCGGCCAGTCGCCCCCCCGGCCTCAGGGCCATGGCCGCCGACTCGAACAGCGGGCCGAGGTCACCGAGGTAGACCAGCACGTCGGCCGCGACGACCAAATCCCAGGCCGCCGCCTCCGCGCGCAAAGCGGCGACGGCGTCGGCGACCTCCAGCTGGTCGTAGACGCCGCGCGCTCGCGCCTTCTCGACCATCCGTGGCGCCAGATCGACGCCGACCAGCTCGCCCGCCAGCGACCGGAAGGTCACCCCGGCCAGCCCGGTGCCGCAGCCGAGGTCGAGGACGCGCAGTCCGCTCGCTCCACCGGCAAAGCTGTCCACGGCGTGCCGCAGCAGCGCCGGCGCGCGGTAGTCCAGCTTCTCCACCAGATCACGGTCGAAGCGGTCGGCGTAGCGGTCGAACAGGGCCCGCACGTAGGCCGGTGCGAGGTCGTCGGGGTCGCCCGACTCAAGTCGCATCAGCAGTCCGCGGGCGCCATGCCGGTCGGAAGGATCGTTGGCGATGGACCGCTCCAGCGCCGCCCGCGCCTTGCCGGTCTCTTGCAACGCCATCCAGGCCCGCCCGGCAACCGCCTGCAAGGCCGGATCGTCGGGCTCGTTGCGGAGAACGGGCTGCAGCAACTCCGCCGCGGCCAACGCGTCACCCGCATCGATCAGAAGCGAGGCAAGCTCCGCCAGCGTGCCGTGGTCACGCGGGTCGAGGACCACCGCTTCCCGGTATTCGGCAACCGCCTCCCCCCCGCGCCCGGTGTCGCGCAGGGCGCGGGCAAGCCCGCGACGGGCCGCCGCCCAGTCCGGCCGTTCGGTCGCAAGAGCCGCGAACGCGTCCAAGGCCCGCTGGTCGCCGGCCGCGAGCCAAGCACCGGCAAGCGCCAGACGCGAGTCGCGACGCTCCCGGTCGATCGCAACGGACCGCGCATAGGCGCTGGCGGCGATCGCCGGATCATGATCCAGGTCGGTGTCGCCCAGGGCGGCCCAGGCGTCCCCCAACTCCGGCCGCAGCACCGCCGCCGCACGGAAATGGCCGCGGGCCGCGTCCGCATCACCGGCCCCCAGTGCGTCGTATCCCCGGCACAACAGAACGTCGCCCGCCTCACACGGGGTCGTGGCGGGGTCGAGTCGGGTCACGTTTGGCTGACCAAAGTAGGTCGAAGGGAAAGGAAGTGCATGCCGCATCGCACAAGCGGGCGCAAGAGCGATGTCAGTCTTTTCACCGAGATGTGGCAATGGCGACACGCCGTCGCACCCGCGGGGCTGGTTTTTTACTCCCTCCACACCCGCGACAAGTGCCGCGGCGGGCCACAAACCGGCTTAGTGACAACAGTTTAGGCCCGGGCAACCCATTCGGCCATGCCCACCTTTCGGAGGACGGCCGCCGCGACGATGTCGGGCGAGGGTGGTATTACCAAGCCGTCAAGCGGGTTGACGGTCGGATAAATTTTTGGAAATGTCTCTCCGGTGCCACGGTGGGTGGCTCTGACACTTGGGTAGGAGGCGGTCGCCGTAAGCGACTCGGCGGCCGGAATGAAAACCCCCGGACATGGGGTCCAGGGTTTCCCGCGGGCAGGCGGGGCGGCAAGAAGGGGAGAGAGACATGCGACTGACGGACCGGCTCACGAGTGGGAGATTGGGTGGCTTCCTGGCCATCGCTCTCGGTGTGGCGATCCTCCCCTTCGCAGGGAAGCCGGCCCAGGCCGCCGATGACAGCTGCGTGTCGCACGCCATCGACGCGGAGCGAGAGCTCAACATCCCCGCGGGTCTCCTCGTCGCCGTGTCGCTTGTGGAGAGCGGTCAGGACGGCGCGCCGTCGCCATTCGCGATGAGCGTCCAGGGCCGCGCGATCTTCGCCCGCAGCGTGAAGGACGCCAGCCGGCTCCTGCGCGACTCGCGCGGCAATTTCCGCAGCAACACCTTCGTCGGCTGCATGCAGCTCTCGCTCAGCCACCATCGCGGCCAGTTCGAGCCGGTCGAGCGCATCGTCGAACCGCGTGAGAATGTCTGGTACGCCGGCCGCATGCTTCTGCGCCTGCATGGCGAGGAAGGCAACTGGCGTTCCGCTTTGGCCCGCTACAACGGCGGCTCGATGCGCACCGCGCAGAACTATGTGTGCAAGGTCTGGCAGCACCTGTCCGAGTTGGATGCCCGCAGCGCCCGCCTGATCGAAACCGCGGCCTGTGAGGACGGCACCCCCGCCATCGCCCCGAAGACCCGCCGGACCTTCCGCAACGGCCAGGTGGCCGCGCTCAACTAGGAACGGTACGGACACCCCGCCCCTTGGCCATGCCGGGGGGATGGGATACACCGGGTTCATGAACTACCGACACGCCTATCACGCAGGCAATGCCGCCGACGTGCTCAAGCACGTTGTGCTGAACGCGATCTTGGAGCGCCTGCGGGCCAAGCCGGCGCCCTTCTGTGTGCTCGACGCGCACGCCGGCATCGGACGCTACGACCTGACCGCGGACGAGGCGCGCCGCACCGGGGAGGCGGAGGACGGCATCGTCCCACTCCTGGCTGCTCCCCTCGCCCATCCGGCCCTCGCCAGCTACCGCGATCTCGTCGTCGCCATGAACCCGCAGGGCGGGTTGCGCTGGTATCCAGGCTCGCCCCTCATCGCCCACGCTCTGCTCCGCCCGCAGGACCGGCTGCTGCTGGTGGAACTCCATCCCGACGATCATCAGAGCCTCAAAGCTGCGTTCGCCGGCGATCCGCAGGTCTCCGTGCACCGGATGGACGCCTACGACGCGCTGAAGGCTCATCTGCCGCCCAAGGAACGGCGTGGATTGGTCCTGATCGATCCACCCTTCGAAGCGCCCGACGAATTCGCGCGCATGGCCGCCGGCCTCGCCACGGCGCACCGGCGCTGGCCGACCGGCGTCTACGCCCTGTGGTACCCGATCAAGGAGCGGCCGGCGGTTTGGCGCTTCCAGGAGGCTCTGGCCGCCACCGGCATCCCGAAAATCCTGACGGTGGAGATGACCCTGCACCCGGAGGACACGCACCTCCGCCTCAATGGCAGCGGGCTCGCCATCATCAACCCGCCGTGGACGCTGGATGACACGCTGCGCGATGCCCTGCCCGCCCTGCACGCGGCGCTGCCGCACAGCGGCGGTGGGGTTCGCGTCGATTGGTTGGTGCCGGAAGGGCCGCCGGCCTGAAACGACGAAGGCCCCCGGTCCTGCGACCGGGGGCCCTGTCGGCATTGCCGCTGTCCGCCGAGGATCAGCGGGCCAGCGTCTGCTTCGCCTCGTCCACCCGCTCGGTCAGCCGGCGCGCTGCGTCGTTGGCGGCCTGGGCCGACAGCTCGGACATGCGGACGCTGCGGTTCAACCACAGCTCCAGCTCGCCCTTCACCAGATCACTCTGGGCGGCGTAGAAATCGGGCACGCTGCGGGTCCGCATGATGCTGCCGAGACCGTTCACCTGCCGCTGCATCGCCTCCTGCGTGAAGGAGAGATACTCGCGCCAGACGCTCTGCATGCCGTCCATCAGCACCGAGCCGCACTGCACGATGGCCTCGACGTTGTGCTGCGCCTGCCGGGCCACCTCTCCCTGACCATTGGCGCCGAAGCCGAACACCCGCTGGAGCTGTTCCGAAGTCATGCCCGCGGCGCGCATGGCGGTGTCGGTCAGGTTGGTTGCCGCTTCACGCGCCGTCTCGGCCGTCCGGCGGCTGAGGTCGGCGCCGGCCTCGGTCACCCGGCGGGTGGTTTCCGCCCCTTCCTCGACGGTGCGGCGGGTCGCCTCCGCACCCTTATCGGCCGCGTCGGACGCGATGTCCTTGGCGGCGTCGGCGGCGCGACGGGTCGAGCTCGCCGCCGCGTTCGCCGTGTCTTCGGCCGCCGCCTTGCCGCGGGCGGTCGCGTCCTTGGTCGCCATGTGTGCGTCCCGTTCGTTGGCCATCATCTCTCTCCCGATCCGGTGTCCTTGCCGACCGGGAGCCCTCGTCCGAGCCGCTCCAGGTCGTCGATGTTGCGCTGCGATATACGCTGCGGCCGATATAACACGCGGCATGCGGGTGGTTCCGAGCGGGAAAAGGGTGGATGCATACCTCGTAGTTGCGCAGGCATGACCAAGATCGCGCGGAGCAGTGCCACAAGCCTCTGAAACGCAAGGGAATGTCGGACACGGGCTTTCTGCGGTGCAGCAGAACTCCGCAAAAAAAAAGAGCGTCCGCCGGTGTTCCGGACGGACGCTCCTCAGCCGATCGATGAATGGTCAGCCACGCGTGCCCTTCAGCACCCGGGACAGTTCACCGACGATGCCGCGGCGGAAGACCAACACGCAGACCACGAAGATCGCGCCGATCACCACCGTCACCGGCAGGTTGGTGGCGGCGAGATAGTTCTGCAGCGTCACCACCAGAGCCGCGCCCACCATTGGGCCGAACAGCGTCCCCATGCCGCCCAGCAGCGTCATCAGCACGACCTCGCCCGACATCTGCCAGGACACGTCGGTCAGGGTGGCAAGCTGGAAGACGATCGCCTTGGTGGCACCGGCCAAGCCTGCCAGCGCCGCCGACATGACGAAGGCCGCCAGCTTGTACTGCTCCGTCCGGTAACCGAGCGAGATGGCGCGCGGCTCGTTCTCGCGAATCGCCTTCAGCACTTGGCCGAAGGGCGAATGGACCGTCCGCCAGATGATCAGGAAGCCCAGCACGGCGATCGCCAGCACCGTGTAGTACATGGCGAGCGGACTCGACAGGTCGATGATCCCGAACAGCCGGCCGCGCGGCACCGCCTGGATGCCGTCCTCGCCCCCGGTGAAGGGCATCTGAAGCGCCAGGAAGAAGATCATCTGCGCCAGGGCCAGCGTGATCATGGCGAAGTAGATGCCCTGCCGCCGGATCGCCAGCAGCCCGAACAGCGTTCCCAGGACGGCGGCGAAGGCGGTGCCCAGCAGGATGCCGATCTCCGGAGTCACCCCCCACACCTTCACGGCGTGGGCGGAGATGTAGGCGGCACCACCGAAGAAGGCCGCGTGACCGAAGGACAGCAGCCCGACGAAGCCGATCAGCAGGTTGAAGGCGCAGGCAAACAGCGCAAAGCACAGCACCTTCATCAGGAACACCGGGTAGAGCGCGAAGGGTGCCGCCAGCAGCAGCGCCATCAGCACCGCCAGCAGCACGCTGCGCACCGGGCCGGTGAGAAGCCCCTCGCCGCCGCCGGCGGGCTGGCCCGGCTTGGTCGGGGCGGTCTGTGTGTGGGTCGTCATGGCTCACCTCTCCCGGCCGAACAGGCCGGCCGGCTTGATCAGCAGGACAACGGCCATCACGACGAAGACCACGATGTTGGACGCCTCAGGGTAGAAGACCTTGGTCAAGCCTTCCAAAAGGCCCAGCGCGAAGCCGGTGACGATGGCGCCCATGATCGAGCCCATGCCGCCGATGACCACCACCGCGAACACCACGATGATCAGGTTGGACCCCATCAGCGGGTTAACCTGGTAGATGGGCGCCGCCAGCACCCCGGCGAAACCCGCCAACGCCACCCCGAACCCGTAGGTCAGCGTGATCATGCGGGGCACGTTGATGCCGAAGGCCTGGACCAGCACCGGGTTCTCGGTGGCGGCGCGCAGATAGGCGCCGAGCCGCGTCCGCTCGATGGCGTACCAGGTGCCCAGACACACCACCAGCGAGGCGACCACCACCCAGCCGCGGTAGTTGGGCAGGAACATGAAGCCCAGATTTCGCCCGCCCTGGAGCGCGTCCGGAATGCGGTAGGGCTGGCCCGACGCACCGTACCAGTGGCGGAACATCCCCTCCAGGATCAGCGCCAGACCGAAGGTCAGCAGCAGCCCGTAGAGATGGTCCAGCTTGTACAGACGGCTCAGCATCGTCTTTTCCAGGATGATGCCGAACAGCCCGACCACCAGCGGCGCCAGGATCAGCGCCGGCCAGTAACCGATGCCGAGATACTGCAGCATCAGCCACGCCGTGAAGGCGCCGACCATGTACAGCGCGCCGTGTGCGAAATTGATGACGTTGAGCATGCCGAAGATCACGGCAAGCCCAAGGCTGAGCAGGGCGTAGAACGACCCGTTGATCAGCCCGAGCAGGAGCTGCCCGAACAGCGCCTGGGGCGGGACCCCCAAAAACTCAAACATGCCGTCCGCCCTTTCGATGGCATCCCAGCGCGGGCCGGCACGCCCATCCCCACCGGGGTGGACGGGCGTGCGGTCCCGCTCACATCAGCCGTCAGCCCTTGATCGGGCAGCCGCTCTTCTCGAGCGTCGCGAAGGCCTGTTCGCCGGGGATCGTGCTGATGATCTGGTAATAGTCCCACGGCCCCTTGGACTCGGACGGCTTCTTCACCCGCGCCAGGTACATGTCGTGCACCATGCGCCCGTTCGGCAGGATCTTGCCGTTCTTGGCGAAGAAGTCGTTGACCGGCATCTCCTTCATCTTCTTGGCGACGGTCGGGCCGTCATCGGTGCCCGCGGCTTCGACCGCCTTCAGGTAATGCCGCACCGAGGAGTAGGAGCCGGCCTGCACCATGGTGGGCATCTTGCCGGTCTTGGCCTTGTACTTCTCCGACCAGGCGCGGGTGTCGGCGTCCATGTCCCAGTAGAAGCCAGTGGTGAGCTGCAGCCCCTGCGAGACCTGGAGGCCGAGCGCATGCACGTCGGACAGGAACAGCAGCAGGCCTGCAAGGCTCTGGCCGGACTGGGTAATGCCGAACTCCGACGCCTGCTTGATCGAGTTGATGGTGTCGCCGCCGGCGTTGGCGAGACCGATCACCTGGGCGCCCGAGGACTGGGCCTGGAGCAGGAAGGACGAGAAGTCCGACGTGTTCAGCGGGTGGCGCACCGTGCCGACCACGGTGCCGCCGTTGGCCTTCACCACCGCCGAGGTATCGGCCTCGAGCTGGTGCCCGAACGCGTAGTCGGCGGTCAGGAAGAACCACTTCTTCCCGCCGGCGTCCACAATCGCCTTGCCGGTACCGACCGCCAGCGCGTGGGTGTCGTAGGCCCAGTGGAAGCCGGTGGGCGAGCAGGCGTCGCCGGTCAGGCGGGAGGTCGCCGGACCCTGCATCAGGAAGATCTTGCCCTTCTGCTTGGTGATGTCCTGCACCGCCAGCGCCACGCCGGAGTTCGGCACGTCCAGGATCACATCAACATTGTCCTGGTCGATCCACTGGCGGGTGATGTTGGAGCCGATGTCGGCCTTGTTCTGGTGATCGGCGACGACCACCTCGATCGGCTTGCCGAGCACCTTACCGCCGTGGTCCTCCGCCGCCATGCGGGCGGCGACCGCCGAGCCCTCGCCGCCAAGGTCGGCATACAGGCCGGAGCGGTCGTTCAGGACACCGATCTTGATCACGTCGCCGGAAACGCCCTGAGCCTGCGCCGCACCGACGCCGAGGGCCACAAACGCCGCACTCGCGGCGAGAATCCGTGCCAGCATGTTCCTGCCTCCCAATCCTTTGGTGTTTCTAGACGCCGAGATACTCGTGAAGGCGTTCCATGTTCGCCTCCAGCTGCTCGTTCGGGATCATGTCGACGATGCGTCCGTCTTCCATGACGTAGTGGCGGTCCGCCAGCGTGGCGGCGAACCGGAAATTCTGCTCCACCAGAAGGATGGTGAAGCCCTTCGCCTTCAGCTCGCGGATGACGCGGCCGATCTGCTGCACGATGACGGGGGCCAGCCCCTCCGTCGGCTCGTCCAGCAGCAGCAGCGTGGCGCCGGTGCGCAGGATGCGGGCGATGGCCAGCATCTGCTGCTCGCCGCCGGACAGCTTGGTTCCCTGGCTGCGCCGCCGCTCCTTCAGGTTCGGGAACAGGCGGAAGATGTCCTCCACCGCCATGCCGCCCGGCCGGACCACCGGCGGCAGCATCAGGTTCTCCTCCACGTCCAGGCTGGAGAAGATGCCGCGCTCCTCCGGGACGAAGCCGATGCCGAGCCGCGGGATGCGATGCGGGGCGAGCCCCACCGTCTCCGTCCCCTCCATGCGGATGGAGCCTTCGCGGCGCGGGACGATGCCCATGATGGAGCGCAACGTGGTGGTCTTGCCAGCCCCGTTGCGGCCGAGCAGTGTGACCACCTCGCCCTTCGGCACGGTCAGCGACACGCCGTGCAGCACGTGGCTCTCGCCGTAGAAGGCGTGGAGATCGGCGATTTCCAGCATGACGCCGTCAGGCATGCCCGGTCCCCATGTAGGCTTCCATCACCCGCGCGTCGCGCGACACCTCGGCGTAAGTTCCCTCCGCCAGGATCTCGCCGCGCGCGAGCACGGTGATGCGGTCGGACAGGTCCGCCACGACCGACAGGTTGTGCTCCACCATCAGGATGGTGCGCTTGGCCGCGACACGGCGGATCAGTTCGGCGATGCGGCCGATGTCCTCGTGCCCCATGCCGGCCATCGGCTCGTCCAGCAGCATCATGTCCGGATCGAGCGCCAGCGTGGTGGCGATCTCCAGAGCCCGCTTGCGGCCATAGGGCAGTTCCACCGCCAGATGCCCGGCGTAGCCGGTGAGACCGACATCCTCCAGCAGCTCCTCCGCCCGGCCGTTCAGACCGTTCAGCCGCGATTCGGACTCCCAGAAATGGAAGGAGTTGCCGAGCGGCCGCTGGAGCGCCACACGCACATTCTCCAGCACCGTCAGATGCGGGAACACCGCGGATATCTGGAAGGATCGCACGATCCCCAGCCGCGCCACATCGGCGGGCTTGACCCGGGTGATGTCCTGGCCGTTGTAGAGGATCCGGCCGCTGGTCGGTTGCAGGAACTTGGTCAGAAGGTTGAAGACCGTGGTCTTGCCGGCTCCGTTCGGTCCGATGAGGGCATGAATCGTGCCCCGCTCGATGCGGAGGTCGACGTTCCGCACCGCAACGAACCCACGGAACTCCTTCGTGAGCCCGTTGGTCTCGAGAATGGCGTCCCCCGCCATGCGCTTCCCATCCCTGTTCTTCGTATTTCGTTTCAGCTTCGGATGATACACGAGCCGAACGGTGCGGGAAACCCTGGCTGAGCCAATCCAGGGCGAAAAGGGCTCATACCGCCGCATGCAGCGCCGTTCAAGCGATCCAGAAGGCAACAAGGCAGCCGTGATCGCGTCCAGACAAGGACGAATCGAGAAATCTCATTGATATACAAATGAAATGACGGGCCATTTGCAGCACAAGGCGCCGAATCGCAAAAACCCGGGCGTCCCTCCCATGTGGAAGGACGCCCCGAGGGAGACTGCGCGCGTCGGCCGTCAGGCCGCGGACGTCAACGGAAAGCCGCTGTAGTCGAGCGAGGCGGACCAGAAACGCTCCAGCCGGCGCAGCGTCTCGTTCGCGCGGACCAGCTCCTCGTCACTGAAACCAGCTTTTTCGAGTGCGGTCAGGTGGCGCTCGAACATCCGGCTGATCTTCTCACGCAGATCCAGCCCCTTCTCGGACAGGCGGACCCGCACCGAGCGACGGTCATGCGGCGACCGTTCCTGACCCAGGTAGCCGTTCTCGACCATCTTCTTGACGTTGTAGGAGACGTTCGAGCCCAAATAGTAACCGCGGGCCGTCAACTCCCCAACCGTCATCTCATCCTCTCCGATGTTGTAGAGGATGAGGCTCTGCACGTTGTTGATGTCCTGGATTCCCAGCCGGTCCAACTCCGTCTTGAGCACTTCCAGGAAGTGGCGGTGAAGCCGTTCGATCAGCAGGATGCTTTCATAGTAGGGTTTGCGCACCGCAGTCTCCATTGGCTCTGACCTGGAACCGGGGGGATGGCCGGCACCGCATCCCAGGCAGCGTAACCTCAGATTAACCGATCATTCGCCGGCAATCATCTTAATAATGTCTGAAAAACACCATCCCGACGCCACAGATTGCCGCAAAATGCGTAAAATTGACGGATTTTCCACTGACCGAAGCCGACGACCGTTCGATAATCACCGCATTTCCGATGCAATTTCCGACACCCGCCGACCTTGTCCCGATCACCACGGTTCCCCTCGTTCCGACCACTCCCCGGATCGTACATGCCCCGCGCGGACATGCTACACCGGCACGGCCCGGCACGGTTGAACGAACAACGTTCCGCGCGCCGGGATGTGCCGCACCGTCATGGTGGGAAAACGCATGCCGTCAATAATTCTTCCATGCGCCCCGTGCAGCCGGGCGTTGCAGCGGCTCAGCCGAAGGACAGGTCGCCGGCCGGGGGCGACGCGAAGTACCGCTCCACCCGCGCCGTGTCCACGGCGTCGAGCGTGGCGGGGTTCCAGCGCGGGTTCTTGTCCTTGTCGACCAGCAGCGCCCGCACGCCCTCGTAGAAATCATCGGCGGCGAGGAAGGACTGCGACAGCCGGTACTCCATCACCATGCAGTCCTCGAACTCCAACCCGGCGCCGCGGCGGATGGCTTCGAGGGTGACCTTCAGGCTCGTGGGGGCGACGCGGCCGAAGATGGCGAGGACGCCGCGCGCCCACTCCGTGCCCTCCGCGACGAGCGCCGCCATGATCGCCTCCACGCTGGAGCCGGCGAAGCAGCGGTCGATGGCCGGGCGCAGCGCCGCCAGCGGCGCGTCTATGGCCGGTGCCGCGTGGGCCCGCAGGATGGCCATCACCTCATCGGCCCCGCAGCCCGACGCAGCGATGGCATCGACCAGCGAATCGAGCCGCTCGCTTGGCACCAGCGCGTCGCCGATGCCGGCCTCGACCACGTCCACCCCCTTCAGACGCTCGCCGGTCAGGCCGAGATACAGGCCGACCCCACCAGGGCAGCGCGGCAGGAAATGGGTGCCGCCGACGTCGGGGAACAGGCCGATTCCGGTTTCCGGCATGGCGATCATCGTGCGCTCGGTCACCACCCGGTGCGAGGCGTGCATGGAGATGCCCATGCCGCCGCCCATGGAGATGCCGTCCACCAGCGGGATGTAAGGCTTGGGAAAGCGCTTGATGCGCCGGTTCAGCCCATACTCCGACCGGAAGAAGTCGCGGCGGAGCGTGCCGACCGTCTCCCCGGCGCGCTCGGCCACACCCTCGCGGTACATCGCCACCACGTCGCCGCCGGCGCAGAAGGCCTTGCCGCCGGCCCCGCGCACCACGACCGCCCTGACCGCCGCATCCTCCTGCCACGCCGCGAGCTGCGCGTCGAAGGCGCGGATCATGTCCAGCGTCAGCGCGTTCAGCGCCTTCGGACGGTTCAGGGTGACGAGGCCCAGCGGGCCCCGGCGGTCGAACAGGATTTCCGGCTCCGTCATGACATCCTTCGGAAGTTGTGGCCGTGAGTGGTGCGTTGGCTAGGCGAGCAGACGGCGGGCAACGATCAGGCGCATGATCTCGTTGGTCCCTTCCAGGATCTGATGCACGCGCACATCGCGCACGACGCGTTCGATGGGGTATTCGCGGATATAGCCGTAGCCGCCGTGAAGTTGAAGCGCTTCGTTCGCAACCGCGAAACCCGCGTCCGTGGCGAAGCGCTTGGCCATGGCGCAGCGCTGCGTCGCGTCGGGATGCTTGGCATCAAGCGCCGCCGCGCCGCGGTGCACCATCAGCCGTGCCGCGTCCAGCTCGATCGCCATGTCGGCCAGACGGAACTGCAGCGCCTGGAACTCCGCCAGCTTGCGCCCGAACTGCTTGCGCACGCCCATATGCTCGACCGCCTTTTCAAGGCAGAAGCGGGCGCCGCCGATGGAGCAGGCGGCGATGTTGATGCGGCCGCCGTCCAGCCCGCGCATGGCGATGGCAAAGCCGTCGCCCTCCTCCCCCAGCCGGTTGGCGACCGGCACGCGGCAGTCGTTGAAGACCACGGCGGCGGTGGGCTGGCTGTTCCAGCCCATCTTCTTCTCCTTCTTGCCGAAGCTCAGGCCGGGCGTGCCCTTCTCCACGACGATGCAGGAGATGCCCTTCGGCCCCTCCCCACCCGTGCGCACCATGCAGACATAGACGTCCGACGCGCCGCCACCGGAGATGAAGGCCTTCTCGCCGTTCAGCACATAATGGTCGCCGTCGCGCACCGCCTTCGTCTTCAGCGACGCCGCGTCGGACCCGGCCCCCGGCTCGGTCAGGCAATAGGAGGCGAAATGCTCCATGGTCATCAGCTTCGGCAGGAAGCGGGCGCGCTGATCCTCCGTGCCGAAGGTGTCGATCATCCAGGCGGCCATGTTGTGGATGGAGATGTACGCCGAGGTGGACACGCAGCCGGCCGCCAGCTCCTCGAAGATCACCGCGGCGTCGAGCCGGCCGAGCGCCGAGCCGCCATGGTCCTCCCGGCAGTAGATTCCGCCGAACCCCAGTTCCGCCGCGGCGCGCAACGCCTCCACCGGAAAGATCGCGTGCTCGTCCCATTCGGCGGCTTCCGGGGCCATGCGCTCCCGCGCGAAGGTGCGCGCCACATCCTGAAACGCCATCTGGTCTTCGGACAGTTCAAAGTCCACGGTCACACTCCTCCCCAACCGCGGCGCCTGCCGCGCCGTCGGGCGCGATCCTAGCGCAGCGCGGGCCGCAGCGGTACCGCCCGGCGCGGGGCCGGGGGGCAGCCGGGTTACGAAGTCATAAGCCCGGATGGTCAGTTGCAACACCGCTTGTCAATCCGCATCATTCCAACCCGGCCACCGGTTCTTGGCCGCCCCCCGACCCACGATCGTGGCTCCCGCATGACCGACTCCGCATCCCTCCAGGGCCGCAGCATCCTTCTCGTCGAGGACGAGGCTGTCGTGGCCATGATGGTCGAAGACATGCTGGCGGAGGCCGGCGCCTCGGTCATCGGTCCGGCCTACAGCCTGGCCCAGGCGCTCGACCTCGCGCGCAGCGCCGATCCGGTGCACGCCGCCCTTCTGGACGTCAACGTCGCCGGGCAGGCGGTCTTCCCGGTGGCCGAGGCGCTGGCGGCCCGCGGCATTCCGTTCGCGTTCGCGAGCGGCTATGGAGAGGGCGGCATCGCCGATCCCTTCCGCAACCGGCCCTCCCTGCAGAAGCCGTTCCACGAGGCCGATCTGCTGATCGTGCTGTCGGGTCTTCTCGACCATTGACCGGCACCGGGCGGATCCACGGGGAACCGCGTCTACCCCTTGCACGTTCCGGCACCGCGCGACAGATCATGGCCTGACCGCGCCCCGCCGTCGGCATCCCTGGAACGCCTCCGCATGAAAGTCGCCATCGTTCTGAACATGTCCGCCGGCACGCTGATGGACATGGAGCGGGACACCGCCGTCACGACGATCGCCTCGGCCTTCGAGCGGCACGGGGCGACCGTGACCACCGCGGCGGTCGAGGGGCGCGAGTGTCAGACGGCCATGGAGCGCGCGGTCCAGTCCGACGCCGACGTGGTCGTCGTGGGGGGCGGCGACGGCACCATCGCCACGGCGGCGAACCTGATCGCCCCCACGGGAAAGGCGCTGGGCGTGCTCCCGCTCGGCACGATGAATCTGCTGGCGCGCGACATGGGCATCCCGCTGGAGCTGCCGGCGGCGGTGGACGCGCTGGCCGCCGGCAGCATCCGCCCGATCGACATCGCCGAGGTGAACGGGGCGCTGTTCCTCAACAACTCCGTTCTCGGCATCTTCCCCACCATGGTGCGGGAACGCGAACGGCAGCGCGGGCAGCATCATCTGCGCAAATGGCCGGCCATGGCGGTGGCGGCGGCGAAGGCTCTCTACCGCTTCCCGATGCTGGAGGTGTGGATCGATCTGGGCGCCGGGCCGCACCGGGTGCGCACCCCGATCCTGGCGGTGTCCAACGGCGCCTACGAGGAGGGCCACGGACCGGTGATCCGCCGGTCGAGCCTGGAGCACGGCAAGCTTGGCGTCTATGTCGCCCACCACCGCAACGCCTGGGGCATGCTGCGGCTGGTCGCGCGCATGGGGCTGGGAACCTGGGCCGAGGACGAGGAGTTGGACAGCATGACGGCGACGACGGTCACGGTGAACAGCCGGCGCCGTCGTCTGCGCGTCGCCAACGACGGCGAAGTCTTGCGGCTGAAGCCGCCGCTGGTCTATCGGATCAGGCCCGGCGGCCTGAATGCGCTGACGCCGAGGCGGGAGGACCCGTGAAGACGCTCGCCCACATCTCCGACCTGCATTTCGGACGCATCGACCCGGCTGTCGTCGAGGGGCTGCTGGCCGACCTCGCCCACACCCGACCCGACATGGTGGTGATCTCCGGCGATCTGGTGCAGCGGGCGCTGCCCTCGCACTTCAAGGCCGCGCGGGCGTTCCTGGAACGGCTGCCCTTCCCCTATCTGGTGGTGCCGGGCAACCACGACATTCCGGTCTACAACCTGTTCCAGCGCTTCACCGACCCGTTCGCCACCTACCGCCGCTACATCAGCCGCGACCTCAGCCCGTTCCACATCGACGAGCATGTGGCGGTGCTCGGCATCAACACCGCGCGTTCGGTGATCCTCGACTTCTCGCACGGGCGCATCAACGGCAAGCAGATCCGGCGCATCCAGGAGGTGTTCGCCGAGGTGCCGGCGCATGTGTTCAAGGTGCTGTTCACCCACCACCCGTTCCTGCCGCCGCCCGACGCGCCGCAGACCCGGCTGGTCGGCCGCGCCCGCCTTGCCCTGCCGGCGCTGGAGGCCTGCGGGGTCGATCTGCTGCTGGCCGGGCATCTGCACCGCGCCTATTCCGGCGACATCATGAGCTTCCACACCCAGATCGCCCGCTCCATCCTGGTGGCCCAGGCGTCAACGGCGACATCGACCCGGCTGCGCAACGAAGCCAACGCCTACAACCTCATCACCATCGCGAGCCCGTCCGTCACCTTCGAGGTGCGGTCGTGGGAGGGGGCGTCCTTCGCCCGCGGGCTCGTCTCCCGCTATGTCCGACAGGGGCACCGCTGGCAACTGGAGTCGCAGGACACCGGATTCCGCCCCGAAGGCGTGCCGATACCGCCAGCGCTGCCCATGGCACGGTGAGCCGCAGCGGCCATGCCCTCCCTGGAGGCGGGGTTGCGGGACGCCTGGAGGAACCGTCTGCGACGGAGACAAGAAAGAAGGCTTGATTCAAAACAGTCCGTGTTAAAGATTATTGATCGAACCAATGATTGGCTGGCGGCAGGGAGGGTTGACCAACATGCACGCGGTGGTTGACACGACTTGGCGTACCGACATGTATAAGGCGGCTGATCAATATGAAGCTTGGCAGCAGAAGCTCAACGATGTGTACGGCGCGTGGACTTTGACCGATGGCAGGAAGGCGGATTTCCATGCCGAACTTCTGCGTCATTCCATTGGCAATCTTCAGATTGTCAACTGCACCTGCGATCCTTGTGGCGCGGTTCGCCGGAAGGGCAACACCGGCGACGATCGACAGGACATGATGGCGATACAGTTGGTCCTGTCCGGTCGCGAGCACTTCACGATCGGCAACAAGACAGCCACGCTCGGTGCCGGGGATGTGCTGATCTGGAATACGACCCGCCCCATGAGCTTCACGGTCGTCGAGAGGCTGAAGAAGATTTCCGTGATGATGCCGCTGTCGCGGTTGAGGAGTTGGCTGCCAAACTCCTGGCATTCGCTCGAGAGCACGTTGCCGCATGGTTCGGAGCCGGCCAAACTCCTCACGTCGTTCATCGGAACGGTGTCGCCGGGCATTTTCTCCGGCACTCTCCAGAATGGCGAGGCGCTGACCGAGGCGATGATCGGCATGCTGGTCAGCAGCGTGAGCATGGATGACGCCAGGCTCGGGTCATCGTCCTTGCGTGGTGCCCAGCTTCTGCGAATCAAACACTACATCGACAAACATCTTGATGATCCAGAGCTCACACCGGGCGGGATCGCCACGGCCAACCGGATATCGGTGCGCTATCTGCACCACCTGTTCGAGCCGGAGGGGACGACCGTGCTGCAATACGTCATCCGGGAGCGGCTTGCACGCTGCCGACGAGAGCTGTCGAACCCCACCATGGCCGGCCGGACGATCACCGACATCGCCTTTTCCTGGGGTTTTCAGAGTTCGACCCACTTCAGCCGCCGCTTCAAGGAGGAGTATGGGCTGTCGCCGCACGACTTCCGCCGTGAAGCGTGCCCGATGGCGCCGCCTGTCCGCCGTCCATCCTGACATGTCCGGGCAGGACCCGGCCCGGTTCTTCCCGTCATGATCGCAGCCGCCAGGGACTCCACCGGGAGGATGTCGATCCGGTCGCCGCCGGGATCCCGGTAGGGCACCGTACGGCGGGCTGTGCACTCACAGTCAACCGATGTTGCGCCGGCAGGCAGGCGGGACCGAACCCAACGACGATAAGCTTGGACCATTCCCAGGAAGCGTCCACGAAAAAGGACCCGCTCCGCTCAACACCTTGAAGGGAGGTCGCCAGCATGCACGTCAACGCCGGACACAACACCAAGCAGCATGCCGCCGAAGAGTATGTTCAGATCGACGACAGTGCCTGGGCTCCGTTTCCCGAGGCATTTTCCCAAGGCGGCATCACGTGGCGACTTCTGCATGTGTCGCCCGAGATGGGATCCTGGACGGCGATCTTCGACTGTCCGGCCGGCTCGTCGTTCAACCCCCACATTCACACCGGCCCGGGCGAATATCTGCTCACAAAGGGACGGATGGACGTCCGTGGCGGCAAGCACCAGGGCGGCGATACGGCGGTAGCCCCCGGCTATGGCTTCGAGTCATCGGGCGCGTACCATGACAAGACCCATTTCCCCGTCGCGAGCGAGTTCTTCATGACCTTCCTCGGACCGCTGGCCTTCGTGCGACCGGACGGCTCGATCATCGCCAACATCGGGTGGGCCGAGGCGCAGGGAGCCTGGGATGCGTTCGTCGCTTCCCAGAAAGCGGCGTGACCACAACGCACCCGCACCATCGGCGCCCCTTCGGCCAGGAGACAACGCAAGCATGGCGATCCAATCCGAAACAGCCAGCGACGCGACGCAGCGCGTGTTCGCGCATCATCTCGCGGCGTTCGGCGACGGCATCGACGCCGTCCTGTCGGACTACACGGAACAGTCGGTGCTTCTTACCCCCGATGCCACGTACCGTGGCCTTCAACAAATCCGGGAATTCTTCGATGCCTTCCTGAAAGGCGCCTCGCCGGAGTTTTGGGCCGCCTTCTCACTCGGCACCCAGGTGATCGAGGGCGAGGTGGCCTACATGACCTGGTCCGCCGGACCCTTCATGCCTTTGGCCACGGATACTCTTCTGATACGCGGTGGCCGGATCCAGGTCCAGACATTCACACCGTTTCCGTCATAAGTCGCGGCGTCCATCCCCGGTCATGTGCCGGGAACCGCGAACCGGGGAGATCTTGCGGTCAAGCTGACGGCGTTTGGCCCGGACACCGAAACTGCTCGACGAACGGGTCTTTCGACCCGATCGATCGTCGGGTCTGCTTCGCCATCACCGCCGCGGCTTGAGTCGCGGCGGTGAAGGAGCGTAGCATCGGGACACCGAAGGGTTTCACCGCAGATAGTCCGTCCGATGACCAAGCCGCTTCCGCACGCCGCCTTCCCGCGCACCCGCATGCGCCGCAACCGCGCCGACGGCTGGACCCGCCGTCTCGTGGCCGAAACGACCCTGTCGGTGGACGACCTGATCTGGCCTGTCTTCGTGATCGAGGGGCAGAACCGGCGGGAAGCCGTCGCCTCCATGCCCGGCGTCGAGCGCTTCACCATCGACCTGCTGGTGGAGGCGGTCGGGGAGGCGCACAACCTCGGCATCCCCTGCATCGCCCTGTTCCCGGTGGTGGGATCCGACGCCAAGTCGGAGGACGCTGCCGCCGCCTGGGATCCGGACAACCTGATGAACCGCGCCATCCGCGCGGTGAAGGCCGCGATTCCCGACATGGGCATCCTCGGCGACGTGGCGCTCGACCCCTACACCACCCACGGTCATGACGGGTTGATGCGCAACGGCCGCATCGTCAACGACGAGACGGTGGAGGTGCTGATCCGCCAGGCCCTGTCGCAGGCCGACGCGGGAGTCGACGTCGTGGCCCCGTCCGACATGATGGATGGCCGCATCGCCGCCATCCGCGACGCGCTCGACGGGTCCGGCCATCAGCTCACCCGCATCTGCTCCTACGCCGCCAAATACGCCTCGGCCTTCTACAGCCCGTTCCGCGACGCTGTGAACAGCGGCGGCTTCCTGAAGGGCGACAAGCGCACCTACCAGATGGATCCCGCCAACAGCGACGAGGCCCTGCGCGAAGTGGCGCTCGATCTTCAGGAAGGGGCCGACATGGTGATGGTGAAGCCCGGCCTTCCCTACCTCGACATCATCCGCCGGGTGAAGGACGGCTTCAGCGTCCCCACCTTCGCCTACCATGTGTCGGGCGAGTACGCGATGCTGCGGGCCGCGGCGCTCAACGGCTGGCTCGATTACGACAAGGCGGTGATCGAGCTGATGACCGCCTTCAAGCGCGCCGGCACCGACGCCGTGCTGACCTACACCGCGAAGGATGTGGCGCGGCTGCTGCGGGGGTGAGGTCAGCCGCCCCGCCACACCTGGAACTGAGGCGTTTCAAGGAGTAGCGAGGCGTTCTTCAAGCCCGCCGAGAAGAGCTTTCCGGCCCCCGCCGTGCGCTGCACGACCGCCACCAGCGCACCCTTGGGCCGGAGCCTTGCCGAGGCCTGCGTCGCCAGCGCGTCGAGGATCGAGAAATCCTCGTCCTTGCCGCGATGGATGGGCGGGTTGGTGACGATCAGGTCGAAACGCTCGCCGGCGGCCAGTCCGGCCCAGCCATCGCTCAACACCGGATCCGCGTCGGGAACGTTCCGCCTTGCGGCGTGCAGTGCCAGCGCGTCGACGTCCAGCAGGGTGATCCGGGCGTCCGGCACCCGCTCACGGATGGCGCGGCCGATCACCCCGGCCCCACATCCGAAATCCAGGACCCGCGCGCCGGCCTTGATCTCCGGCAGCGTTTCCAGAAGACAAGCGGTGCCGGCGTCGAGCCGGCCGTGCGCGAAGAGGCCGGGATATGTGACGATCTCCACCGGGGCGGCCACGCCGGGCAGCGCCAGCGTCAACGTCTCCCGCCAGTCCTCCAGCTCGCCGCGCGCCGGCTCGGCGGTGCGGCGCAGCTCCAGCACCCGCGCATGCCGCTTGACCAGGATGGACTGGGGCGCCTCGGCCAGCCCGCCCAGATGCTTGGGAACGGACTGGATGCCCTCGTCCTTGCTGCCGTAGATCCACAGGGGCGAGCCGGGCTCCAGCCGGGCGGCGGCGGCGTTAAGGTCCATGGCGAAGGCGGCGCGCCCCTGCGGCAAGCGCAGGACCACCCCGCCGAACGGCCCCTCGGGCGGCCAGGCGGAGGCCGGACGGCCGCCGAGCGCCTGCCGCTGCCAGGGCACCACCTTGCAGCCGGTACCGTGCAGAGCGGCGGACAGGCCGCCATCGAGATCGCCCATGACGAGGACGCGCCCGCGGGGCGCACGATCGGTCAAAGCCTCTGCGGCGACAGCGGCCAGCACCGCCTCGCGGTCGCTGCCACGTTGGGACGTACGGGTCACCGGATCAGCCCTTCTCGCGCATCAGCCGGGCCTTGTCGCGCTGCCAGGTCCGTTCCTTCTCGGTCTCGCGCTTGTCCACCTTGCGCTTGCCGGTGGCCAGTCCGACCTGGACCTTGGCGATGCCACGGTCGTTGAAGTACACCGTCATCGGCACCAGCGTGACGCCTTTCTGCTTGATGGCGCCCATCAGCTTGTTCAACTCACGCTTGTGCACCAGCAGCTTGCGCGGGCGCCGCACCTCGTGCTGAAGCCAGCGGCCGGCCTGCAGGTACTCCGGGATGTACGCGTTGAACAGGTACAGCTCGCCATGGTCGAGCCCGGCGTACGCCTCGTTGATGCTGGCCCGGCCCGAGCGCAGGGATTTCACCTCGGTGCCGGTCAGCATCAGCCCGGCTTCGAGCGTGTCCTCGATGAAATAGTCGAAGCGGGCCCGGCGGTTCTGGGCCGCCAGGCGCCTCGGTTCCGGCTCGCGCGGTGCCAAAAGCTGTCTCCCGTCCGCTCCGTCAGTTCAGCAGACCGGTCTGCACCAGCGCCTCGCGCACCGCGGCGCGGGTCGCGTCCGACACCGGGACCAGCGGCAGCCGCACCTCCTCGCCGCACTTGCCGAGCAGGCTGGCGGCGTACTTCACCGGGCCCGGCGAGGTCTCCACGAACATCGCGTGGTGCAGCGGCATCAGCAGGTCGCGGTAGCGCTCGCAGGTGGCGATGTCGCCCTTGCGCCAGGCGTTCTGCATCTCCGCGCACAGGCGCGGCGCCACGTTGGCGGTGACCGAGATGCAGCCCACCCCGCCCTGGGCCAGGAAGGCCACGGCGGTCGCGTCCTCGCCTGACAGCTGGCAGAAGTCCGGCCCGATCTCGACCCGGGTGCGCAACGGGCGCACCAGATCGGCGGTGGCGTCCTTCACACCGACGATGTTCGGCAGCTTGGCGAGCCGAGCCATCGTCGCCACCGACATATCCACGACACTGCGGCCCGGAATGTTGTAGATAATGATCGGTAGATCGGCCGCGTCATGGATCGTCTTGAAATGCTGGTACAGACCCTCTTGCGTAGGCTTGTTGTAGTAGGGCGTGACGACAAGCGCCGCGGTGGCCCCCGCCTCCTTGGCATGCCGCGTCAGCTCGACCGCCTCGGCGGTGGAGTTGGAGCCGGTGCCGGCGATCACCGGGACGCGCCCGCCCGCCGCCTCGATGCACAGCTCGACCACGCGCCGATGCTCGTCGTGGCTGAGCGTCGGCGACTCGCCGGTGGTCCCGACCGGGACCAGACCGTGCGTGCCCTCGGACACCTGCCACTCGACGAAGGACTGGAAGGCGGCCTCGTCGACTTTCCCGTCCTTGAACGGGGTGATGAGCGCGACGATGGAACCGTGGAACATGACGTGACCCTCCGTCCTGCACAAAAAAAAGCGTCGCGCACAGTAGCGATCCTCATGGGCGCGGGCAAGAGCACCAAGGCCGCGCTGCGAGCCGGTCTGGTGTCGATTCCGCTGGTGCTGGCGGCGGCCCTACCCGCCCCCGCCGCCCTCCTGTCGCAAGCCGACATCCAGATCTACCGCGACGCCTTCCGCGCCGCCGACAACGACCGCCACGACGAGGCGCTGCGGCTGGCGGCCCGCGCCAAGGATCCGCTGCCCGCGAAGGTCATCCGCTGGATGCAGCTCGCCACTCCCGCCGGCGGCAGCTTCGACGAGATCGCCGCCTTCATCCGCGACAACGGCGACTGGCCCAACATGGTCCAGCTCCGCCGGCAGGCGGAGAAGGCGATGCCGCTCGACATGGACGAGACCCGGGTGCTTGCCTGGTTCCGCGACTTCCCGCCCCAGTCCAACGAGGGGGTGATGCGCTTCGCCGACACGCTGCTCGCCACCGGCGGGGAGGAGCAGGCGGTGAAGCTGGTGCGCACCCGCTGGGTGGAAGGCTCCTTCGGCCCGACCGACGAGCCGGAATTCCTGGGCCGCTACCGTAGCCACCTGCGCAAGCAGGACCACGTCGCCCGCTTCGACCGACTGCTGTGGGAACGGCAGGAGACGTCCGCCCGCCGCATGCTCGATCTGCTGGGAGAGGGCTATGACGCGCTGCTGGAGGCGCGCTTGGCGCTGGATGGAGACCGTGCGGGGGCCGACGCCGCCTTCGCCCGCGTGCCGTCCAGCCTGCGCAACGACCCCGGCCTGCTGTTCGACCGCGCCCGCTGGCTGCGCCGCAAGGGCGACGACGACGGCGCGCTGGCGATCTTCCTGAAGCCGCCGCCCGAGCTCGGCCGCCAGCAGTCCTGGTGGGGGGAGCGGCACATCCTGGCGCGGCGCGCCATCGAGCGCGGCGATTACCGCATGGCCTACCGCATCGCCTCCACCCACCGGCAGGAGGACGGCGTCACCCACATGGAGGCGGAATTCCTCGCCGGCTGGCTGGCCCTGCGCTTCCTCGACCAGCCGTCCGAGGCGTTCAAGCACTTCCACACCCTCTACCGCACGGTGACGGCACCGATCAGCCGGGCACGCGGCGCCTATTGGTGCGGGCGCGCCGCCGATGCTCTGGGCAACCGCGAGCAGGCGCGGGAGTGGTTCACCAAGGCCGCCGGCTATGGCACCACCTTCTACGGCCAGCTCGCCGTGTCGAACCTCGGCGGTTCGGCGCGGGTGACGGTGCCGGAGGAGCCCAAGGTGGCGAACGCCCAGGTCACGGCCTTCGAACGGCGGGAGGTGGTGCAGGTCATCCGCCAGCTTGTGCAGATCAGCGGTCGGGAGAACGACCGCCTGACCGGCTTCCTGCGCCGCATCAGCCTGGATTCCAAGACACCCGCCGACTACGTGCTGGCCGGCCGGCTGGCGCGCGACGTCGGCCGACCCGACCTCGCCGTCGCCGCTGCCAAGGACGCCGCTCAGAACGAGGTCTATCTGACCGAGGTCGGCTACCCGCTGGTGTCGGCCAACCGGAACGCCACCGAGGTGGCGCTGGTCCACGCCATCATCCGGCAGGAAAGCACCTTCAACACCAACGTCGTCTCGTCGGCCGGCGCGCGCGGGCTGATGCAGCTGATGCCGACCACGGCGCAGCTCGTCGCCAAGCAGCTCGGCATCCGGCACACCCACGCGCGGCTGACCGCCGATCCCGAGTACAACGTGCTGCTGGGTTCGACCTACATCGGCGATCTGGTGGACCGCTTCAACGGTTCCTACGTGCTGGCGATCGCCGGCTACAACGCGGGTCCGGGACGCGTGCGGCAATGGATCGACCAGTTCGGCGATCCGCGGACCGAAGCGATCGACGTGGTGGACTGGATGGAGCTGATCCCGATCTACGAGACGCGCAACTACGTGCAGCGCGTGCTTGAGGCCCTGCTGGTCTACCGGTCCAAGCTCCAGGGGGGCCGGGCGGAGCTGGACATGGCACGGGAGCTGCGGCGATGACCGGACACTTCCAGGGTGTGCGCGCCTGCGTCTTCGACGCCTACGGCACGCTGTTCGACGTGGACGCTGCCGCCCGTCACTGCGCCGCCGAGCTCGGCGACCGGTGGGAGGCGCTGTCGGCCCTGTGGCGCACAAAGCAGCTCGAATACACGTGGCTGCGCAGTCTGATGGGCCGCTACGCGGATTTCCGCACCGTCACCGCGGATGGTCTCGACCACGCGCTCGCCACCCACGGCATCGCCGATGTGGCCCTGCGCGAGCGGCTGATGGGGCTGTACGACCGGCTGGACGCCTACCCCGACGCCGCCGCGACGCTGGACGCGTTGCGCGCGGCCGGACTGACCACCGCGATCCTGTCCAACGGCAGCCCCGCCATGCTGCGCAGCGCGGTCGAGCACGCGGGTTTGCGCGACCGGCTGGACGCCGTCCTGTCGGTGGACGAGGTCG
>OFDN01000402.1_pt1 | contig 36635 bp, 28 predicted proteins | sample 1520971 | NCBI WGS metagenome assembly OFDN01 (sample SAMEA94257418, study PRJEB24077) | hot springs metagenome | biome: Aquatic biome; feature: Geographical feature; material: Water | place: India | collected 2012-06-12 | depth 5 m | reverse complement strand
GTTATTTGGAGCCTACCAATCAACCCTATGCCATTGCAAAGATTGCCGGGATAGAATTGTGTGATGCACATAGAAGGCAATATGGTTGTGATTTTATTTCAGCCATGCCCACCAATTTGTATGGACCCAATGACAATTATGATTTAGAGAAATCACATGTATTACCGGCTTTACTGCGTAAATTCATAACAGCCGTTGAAAATGGAGACGAGTCTGTAACTATATGGGGCAGCGGAACACCACTTCGGGAGTTTTTACATGTGGATGATTTGGCTACCGCTTGTTTATTTCTAATGCAAAAGATTTCTGCTACAAGTATGCCCGCAAATGAACTCGCTATGTGGAACGTAGGTTTAGGCTCAGATATCTCTATTACCGATTTAGCTCGGTTGATCGGAACGATCACCGGCTTCAAGGGTAGCATCCACTTCGACGCAACCAAACCCGACGGCACCCCCCGCAAACTCATGGACATATCCAAGCTAAAAGCCCTAGGCTGGCAAGCTTCCATCTCATTAGAGGACGGGGTTCAACAAGTCTATAATGAATTAATGATTAATCGACCCTGGTGAATAGTTACTGCTTTTAACGCTAAGTAAAGATGTAAGGAATAAATACGTATTACCTCTAAAAACCTAGTACCTAGCACCTAGTACCCATTACTCATCCTGAACAAGAATATTTTTTAAATCCCCCCATCCCCTATATTTGCACACCTGAACCCAAATTTATCCCCCCAATTTTAGTGGCTCAGTTGTTTATTATGCTTTGATTTTCTTAACATTGCATTGATTTTTCAATCGTTTGTTTTGGACATTTTTCTGTTGAAAATGACTGAAAAATGCAGCCAAATTATCTTTTTTACATATATGGTTTCACCATTATGTGACTGAGATTGGCGAAGCCATGTTTTGAACCCTTATATTAGGTCTATGAAAATGCATGTATTATTAAAATTTGCTATTGTCGTTCTGTTCTTTCTGTCTGCTACCACGCTGCAGGCTCAGGATATTTTGAAAGGCAAAGACCTGAGTACGATTAAAGTAGATCAGTTATCTGATGCAGATATTGCTAAACTCAAGGCTCAATTGAATGAATCCAAGGTTACTATCGAGCAAGCGGAGCAAATGGCTTTGGCGAAAGGAATGAGTGCAGCTGAGTTTGCTAAATTAAAAGCTAGATTGAATGCAGGTGCCCAAGTTCAAAAAGCTACCGGTGCACTAAAATCAAATTCAAAGGGTGTTAGTAAAACGATTGAAAAGCAAAATAACAGTACCGATTCGCTTGACACAGAACAATATGAAAATAAAAAGCCACAGCCATTAATCAATCCTCTAATCTTTGGTTCTGAATTATATACTTCTATAGCGCCCAGCTTCGAACCGAATTTGAAACTTGCCACTCCTTTGAATTATGTATTGGGACCTGATGATGAGTTATTGGTAACTGTATATGGAGTACAGGAATATACGGGTGAATTATTGGTATCTGATGAAGGCAATATCAATGTGCCCAATGTGGGACAAATACGAGTAGCAGGGTTGACTATTGAAGCTGCTACACAGAAATTGAAAACGGTATTGGGTAATAGCGTGTATCCATATTTAAAAAATGGAGGATCAAAATTATCAGTTACACTAAATAAAATCAGAAGCATTAAGGTAACAGTGATTGGCGCGAATCGCCCTGGAAACTATACATTGTCTTCTTTGTCTACCGTATTCAATGCCTTGTATGTAGCAGGTGGTCCAACAGAGTTTGGTAGTTTTCGTGAAATAGAATTGGTGCGTAATAATAAGGTAGAGCGAAAGATTGATTTATATCGAATGTTACTGAAAGGAGATCAATCAGATAATATAGGATTGAAAGATAATGATGTGATTCGTATTCCTGCCTATAAAAAAAGAGTGGAGTTACAGGGGCAAGTGAAAAGACCGGGTATTTTTGAAGTATTGCAGGGAGAAAGCTTTCAGCAGGTATTGGAATTTGCATCCGGTTTTACAGATACAGCTTACACGGCTATTGTGAAAGCTTTTCAAAATAGTGATAGGGAAAGAAAAGTAAAAGATGTTCCAGCATCTGAGTATCAACAATACCAGCCAGAGTCAGGTGATATATTGGTCGTATCAAAAATTTTGAATCGTTTTCAAAACAGGGTTAAAATTAACGGAGCTGTTTTCAGACCGGATGTGTATGAATTAACCAATGGTTTAACAGTTGGCGAACTAATCCGGAAAGCAGATGGGTTGAAAGAAGATGCGTATACCGCAAGGGCACAAATATTACGATTGCAGGACGATCTACGAAGATCAATTCTTTCTTTTGATGTACGTAAAGCATTGTCTGGTGATGGTGCACATGATTTATTATTGAAGCGTGAAGATGAAATTTTGATAAGTTCTGTTTTAGACCTACGGGATTCGTTTAAAGTAACAATTCAAGGGGAGATTAGAATGCCAGGGGAATATGACTATGTCGAGAATCTAACTTTAAGAGATATCATATTACAAGCGGGGGGATTCACTGACGCGGCATACAAGAGTATTGAAATTGCACGCTTGATTAAACGAGATAGTATTGCTGCGACCGATAATAGAGCTAGCTCTATTATTAATACTGAAATTGATGGAGATCTAAGTATCGGATCTGTAGCAGTTAATATTATGCCATATGATGTGATTACGGTGCGAAGAAAAGCAGGTTACACCTTTCCTGAAACGGTTATTATTTCAGGTCAAGTGCAATATCCCGGCCCTTATGCTTTGAGTAATAGGAGTGAGCGTGTAAGTGATTTGTTAAAGCGATCTGGAGGATATACTCCGGACGCTTATCCTGCCGGTGCCTATATCAAACGATATTTAACAGAAGAAGAAAAAAAGAAAAAAGAAGCTGCAAAAGAAATACAGAAAAATATCAGTAATAAGGATACAGCTGCTTTGCGTGAACTTGATGCGAGTATTAAAAAAGACTTTGTAAGAGTTCCACTAGATCTTCCTTCGATTATGGACAATCCAGGGTCTATTGAAGATTTGGTATTGCGTTTAAACGATGAATTGGTCATACCAAAATTTGATGGACAAGTTAAAATTAGTGGTGCTGTTTTATTGGAAACACAAGTTCCTTATAATAGAAAAAATAGTTTTATGGATTACATTAGTAGTGCTGGGGGTTTTAGTGGAGATTCTTGGGTGAGAAATTCTTATGTTGTTTATGCAAATGGTAAAGCAGCAACGACCAAACGGTTTCTATTTTTCAAATCTTATCCTAGAATTTTGCCAGGTACTGAAATCGTAGTTCCAAAAAGAATTGAAAAGAAAGGACTGAGTACAGGTGAGATTATTGGTATTTCAAGTGCTTTGGCTAGTTTAGCTGGCGTTGTTATTGCAATACTTAGATTATAATAATTTTAATTTGATGAAAGAAACACATCAAGACATTCATCTATTTGATGTAATAAGGTTTTGTAAAGATTTAATATTTCAAATACGTAAAAGATTCCTATTTGCGATATGCCTATCGACTATAATAGGCATTGTTAGTTTATTTCTTTTTTTTCAACCATCTGTTACATATACAGCAGAAGTGTCATTTGTAGTTGAAGAAGATAAAGGTCAAAATGGGTTGAATAATGCTTTAGGTTTAGCATCATCTCTTGGTTTTGATTTAGGAGGAGGAAGCTCCGGAATGTTCTCATACAATAACATAGCTACCCTAATGCGAAGCCGTGTTGTTATTGAACGTACTTTACTTGATACTTCTTCTGAGTTATTAAAAGGCGAATTACTAATTGATCGATATATTAATATGCCAGTAAATAAAGCGAGGTGGGACGTAGTAAAGGAAAAATTACTTTTTTCGTCATTTAAAAACTATACTCTTATAACAGCGGAGAGAAAAATCATTTTTGATAGTTTATTATCAATCATTTATAGTCAGATTGTAAAAAATAATCTAGTAATATCACAAAAGGATAAAAAAACTAATATTCTATATCTGAATTTTAAATCAAATGATGAGTTTTTTTCGAAAATCTTTGTGGAAATACTTATAAAAAATTTATCCGATTATTATGTTGATATTAAAAGTAAAAAAGCAAGGATAAATGTTGAAATTTTAGAAAAACAAGTTGATAGTATAAGAAACATTTTAGGGGCTTCAATTAGAGGAGTAGCTATTTTGAATGATAATACAATAAATTTAAATACAGCATATCAATCAGTTCGAGTTCCAAGTACAGAAAGGCAAATTGATATTCAAGCAAATACAGTATTGTTAACTCAATTACTTGCTAATCTTGAAATTGCAAAAGTTTCTTTAAGAAAGGAGACACCTTTGATTCAAGTTATTGATATTCCTAAACTTCCTTTACATAAGGAAGTGCCTAACAAATGGATAGGGTTCTTATTTTATTGGGGTGTTTCGTTACTAAGTATTCTTCTCATTCTTTCACTTTTAGTTTTTGTAAAATTTTATTTAATAAATAAATGACGTTCATGTATGGATAATCTGGAATATAAAATCGCAATTATTGGTTTAGGTTACGTGGGATTGCCATTAGCTGTTGAATTCGGGAAAAAGTATCATGTAGTAGGCTTTGATATTAATAATAAACGAATTCAAGAATTGAAAAATGGGATAGATGTTACCCTTGAAGTAGAAAGTAGTGAATTAGCAGATTCAAAATTACTTACGTTTACATCAAATCATAATGAAATAAAAGATTGTAATATTTATATTATTACAGTTCCTACTCCTATTGATAAGTATAATAAGCCTGACCTCTTGCCTCTGATAAAAGCAAGCAAAACAGTGGGGGATGTATTAGCAAAAGGAGACATTGTTGTATATGAATCAACCGTTTTTCCTGGATGTACTGAGGAACAATGTGTGCCTGTATTAGAGGATATATCGGGGCTTAAATTCAATGTAGATTTTTATTGTGGATATTCTCCAGAACGAATCAATCCTGGGGATAAGCATCATAGGTTAAAGACAATTAAAAAAGTCGTTGCTGGTTCAACTTCAACTGTCTCTAAGAAACTTGTACATCTGTATGGTAGTATCATAGAAGCTGGAATACATGAATCGCCGTCAATTAAAGTCGCTGAAGCATCAAAGGTAATTGAGAATTCACAGCGGGATATCAATATTGCATTTGTTAATGAGTTAGCGATAATTTTTGAAAAAATTGGAATTGATACGACAGAAGTGTTGGAGGCAGCCGGAACTAAATGGAATTTCCTTAAGTTCAAACCAGGGCTTGTAGGAGGGCATTGTATTGGAGTTGATCCATATTATTTGGCTCAAAAAGCCCAGGAGGTTGGGTATCATCCCGAAATCATTTTAGCAGGTAGACGATTAAATGATAGTATGGGCAAGTATATTGCTTCGGAGGTTGTGAAACTGATGATAAAAAACTCACTACCTATTCTTAATGCAAACATTCTCATCCTAGGTTTTTCTTTTAAAGAAAATTGCCCAGATTTTAGAAATACTAAAGTTATAGATATAGTTAATGAATTAAAGAGTTACGGTTGTAATATAGACATTCATGATCCTTGTGTAAACTACTTTGCAGTTAAAGAAGAATATGGCATTGATATATTGAGCAGCTATCCCTCTAAAAAATATCATTCAATTATTCTTGCAGTCTCTCATGACGAGTATCATGATATATCCAGTTTTGAATACTTGATTAAAGAAGGGATCGTATATGATGTTAAAAGTTTTTGGGATAAGAGTAAAATTACTAAAAGATTATGAGTAAAATAATTGTTACAGGAGGAGCAGGATTTATTGGTTCAAATATTGTTGAAGCATTGTTGATGGATGATTCCATTTCTTTAGTTAGAGTTATCGATAATTTCGCTACTGGGTTTAAAGAAAATATCAAGCCTTTTTTCAGTTCTAATAAATTTGAATTTATTGAAGGCGATATTAGAGATAAGCAACTCTTAATGAAAAGCTTTGACGGAATTGATATAGTATGTCATCAAGCTGCTCTAGGATCTGTTCCTAGGTCAATTAATAACCCGTTTGATTCTCATGACGTAAATGTAAATGGTTTTTTCAATGTCTTGGATTCAGCAAGGTTAAACAATGTGAAAAAAGTATTGTATGCATCGTCTTCATCTGTATATGGTGATATTAAAGATAGCCCTAAAATTGAGTATAAAACAGGCAGATTATTATCTCCTTATGCTGCAACTAAGATGTGTAATGAAATTTACGCACAATCATTTTCGGAATGCTTTTCTTTGACGACAGTAGGATTTAGATATTTTAATGTTTTTGGTCCGAGACAAAATCCTAATGGTGATTATGCTGCTGTAATTCCGAAGTTTATTTTAGCTGCAATTAAATCTGTCAGTCCATTAATTAATGGTGATGGAGAAATTACACGAGATTTTACACCAGTAAAAAATATTGTAGCAGCTAATTTACTCGCAATAAAATCAAATAATTTTATTGGGCAGAGTACTATCTATAATGTTGCTTGTGGTCAAACAACATCATTAAATAAATTATGGGATTTAATAAAGTCAATTTCGAAAGCTAATGTTATTCCAGTATACGGCCCAATGAGAAAAGGAGACATTTTATCTAGTTTGGCATCTATCGAAAAGATTAAAAATGAATTAGGGTTTGAGCCAAATAGTGATATAGAATCTGCATTAAGTAACACGATTCAGTGGTATCAAACTGTTTATAATCAAAATAAATATGAGTGAAATAGTGACCTTGCCTACAATTTTTGATGAACGTGGGAACCTAACATTTTTGGAAAGTAATGGTCATATTCCTTTTGAAATTAAAGACGTGATTTTGTTTTATGGTCAGAAAATCCCTTCTTTAAAAGACCTGAATAAACAAAATAAAATTGTTTTTATTTCATTATATGATTCGATATATATAAAAACTCTGTCCTTAAAAAATATGGAATCACGTTTTTATAGTTTAAATAAGCCTAGTTTGGGAATTATTATTGATTTACATGAAGAACTAATTGAAAGTATTGACTTAGATGATAAAACAGTAGGTCTTATAATTTTAAATCGCCAATGGTTGTAGCATGATAAATCCACAAAAAACAACTGTGTTTGATTGCGAATTAAGAAACATTAGTCAATTAGAAACGAGTGATGGCTTTAAGTTTTCATCTTTCATAAACGACTCTTGGCTTTCTAATGCAATCAAGCGAATATATTATATATACGATATACCTGAAGGAGAAGAAAGGGGAGCGCATGGACATAAGCAGCTTGAGCAACTTATTATTGCAGTCAATGGAAATTTCGAACTTCATCTTAATGATGGTAAAAACAACTTGGTTGTAGAACTTAATTCAAGAAATAAGGCATTTTATATTGTTCCAGGTATATGGAGAGATCTTAGAAAATTTTCTGCAAATGCAGTTTGCCTTGTATTGGCATCAAGAGAGTATGAAGCTTCTGATTATATTAGGGATTACCAAACTTATTTAGATTTTAAAAAAATATAACTTACATTATGAAAATCGATATATATAAAAAAGCTATAATAATTCGAGAGTTCGAATCATTACTACTCGAACTTTTTTCACAGGGAAAGCTGAATGGTACAGTGCATACCTGTGTAGGTCAGGAGTTGATTCCTGTTATAATTTCAGAATATATTCAAAGCGATGATGTTTTCTTTTCAAATCATAGAGGTCATGGGCATTACATTGTTAAAACTAATAATGTTAAAGAATTATTAGCGGAAATAATGGGTTACTCATCTGGTTGCTCGAGAGGTTTTGGAGGCAGTCAACACCTTTTTTCACATAAATCTTTTTATTCTAATGGAATACAAGGTGGAATGACTCCCATTGCAGCAGGTTATTCATATTCATTGGATAAACGAAATTCAACTGAGCCCATCGCAATAGTTTTTATTGGCGATGGCACTTTAGGGGAAGGGATTTTGTATGAGGCAAGCAACCTGGCATCTATTTATAAATGCCCGCTCTTAATAGTAATAGAAAATAATGGTTATGCTCAATCTACATCAATAAAGCAAACTTTTAGTGGGGATATTCAAAAAAGATTTGAAGGATTTGGGTTTAAATATAATAAAGCAAACATTTGGGAGCTTGAAGAGTTTAGTAATACTGCAAACGAAATAATAAAATATGTCAGGAATAATAGATTACCAGCCATTCTTGAAATCGATTGCTACCGATTAAATTCTCATTCTAAAGGCGATGATAATAGAAATTTAGAAGAAATTACTTTTTATAGGGAAAAGGATCCTATCAATTTATTTGAAAAGAGTAACCCTGATATATCAGCAGAAATTAAAGGTCAAATTAAAAGGGAACTAGAATCTTATGTTTCAGAAATCCAAAATGAACAGTTATTAAATGTGATTCTGGAAACACAAAAGATAAAAAATAATGAACGTCTTTTCGAGTTAGCTAAAGATGTTTCCAGAGAGGCAAGGGTTAATGAACAAATTTATGCAGCGTTTAAAGATTATTTTAAGGAAGATCCTGATATTATGATGTTTGGGGAAGATATTGAAGCTATAACAAAATATACCAATAAAGAATATGGTGGAGCATTTAAAGTAACGAAGGATTTAAGTATCATTTTCCCTGGACGTATTAACAATACACCGATAAGTGAGGCTGGAATTACTGGATTCGCAATAGGTGCAGCACTGGAAGGACGCAAAATGATAATTGAAATTATGTTTGGTGATTTTACCACTCTAATATTGGATCAGCTACTTCAACATGCGTCGAAGTTTACTAATATGTACGGTATAGAAATCCGGTTACCCTTATTAATAAGAACGCCGATGGGGGGGAAACGTGGATATGGACCTACGCACTCTCAATCTTTGGAAAAGATTTTTTTGGGGATTAAAGGTCTAACGGTTATTGCATTGAATTTTCGAGTTAATGTATATGACATTTATACCAAACTTTTACAACAATTGGAATCCCCAACTTTAGTAATAGAGAATAAAGTTGATTATACAAGAAAGCTTGTTTCTAGTATTAAAACTCATGAATATTATCTAACAAAAGAAGATTTTCCAACTTTAAAAGTTACTCCTAAAAAAATACCTTCTCAATTAACAGTGTTTTGTTATGGAGGTAGTCTTGAAGAAGTAGAGCTTGCAGCAGAGTTTCTTTATTTGGAGTATGAAATAGCCGTAGAAATTATTTGTCCAATTCTAATTTATCCAATTAATATTTACCCAATAATGCATTCTATTGATAAGACAAAAAAATTAATCACAGTTGAGGAGGGATCCAGCTTTTCTGGGTTAGGGTCTGAGATAGTAGCCCAATTGAAAACTTTAGGGAAGGAGTTTGAATTACTAGGTCAGTTAAGTAATGAAGATGTAATTCCTAGTTCTTATTCTGCAGAGTTAAATTTATTGCCGAATAAAGAAAAAGTTATTAATCTTATTTTAAAAAAAGTGTATGAAATATAATATTTATAATTGTGAGCAATATAATGTAAACGATAACTCGTACTCAATTGTTGAACTTTTTAAACAATCAGGGGAGATAGTTAAAAAAGGAGATATAATAATAAGTCTTGATTCTAGTAAAGCTATAATCGATATTGAAGCCGATAAGTCAGGAATTTTTTATATAAGAAGGAAGCAGGGTGATTCAATAAATACAGGAGAAAAATTTTATCTGATTTCTGATGAAGAGATAGAAGAAAATAAAATTGATGAGTTATTAACTTCTGAAATCAAGAATCAATTTCAAACCGAAAATATTGTATCAAAAGTTATTACAAAAAAAGCTCAAAAGCTAATCGATGAGTATAAAATTGACATTTCTTTACTCGAAGAAGAAGAGATAACTGAAAGTATAATAAATGCTTACTTAAATCGAAATAATAAATTCGATAAATTAATCCAAGAAAATGCAAACTTTAAAAAAATTAATCGTATTGCATTTATAGGCGCTGGGCAAGGATTAATTCAAGTTCTCGATGCGTTATTCTCAATAGGAGAATTTACTCCTTGCTGCATTTATGATGATACAAAAGAAAAAATTGGATCAATAGTTCTTGGAATACCAGTTATTGGGAAAATTGATTTCGACAGTATTGCAAATGATTACAGAGATAATAAATTTGATTTCATTATAAATACAGTATCCACTTCTATTCCTTTTAGGAAACAAGTGTTTTTGAGTTTAACTAATTTAGGAGTAAAATTCTGTAATGTTATTCACCCATCTGTCAATATCGGCTTTAATTCGATAATTGGTTCTGGAAACATTATTTTAACCAATGCGAATATTGGAGCATGTTCGAACATTGGTAATAATAACTTTATATCAGCGATGTGTAACATTGAACATCATAATGTTTTGGGAAATCATTGCACCTTTGGACCTGGGGTTATGACATCTGGTAGTGTCACAATTAATGACGAAGTAAAGTTCGGAACTGGAATATTTATTGAGCCCAAAGTTGTCATTGGTTCTCGTGTTGTTGTTTCATCTGGAAGCATAATAACTCGTAATATCTCAGACGATAATATTGTTTATAATAACATGAAGGTTTCTGTGAAAGAAAAAAATCATGAATAATTTGAATAAAGTTTCAGTTTTAATACCTTACTACAGACACAAAAATTATATTGAAGAGTGTCTTCAGTCTATTGTAGCCCAAGAGTATGAAAATATTGAAATTATTGTGGTTGATGACTTCTCAAATGATGGTTCAGTTTCTTTTCTTAAGGGATTGCAAGAACGATTTGACTTTACTTTAATTATTAATGAATTTAATACGGGTTGCACTAAAGCTATAATGAATGCTTATAGTCAATCTACTGGAGATTTTATATCTGTTATGGCCTCTGACGATATGATGACGAAAGATAGACTAGAAAAGCAATTTGAAATTTTTGAAAAAAATCAACAAATTGATGTTGTGTACAGTGCAACAACTGTATACAACCAAAATGATTACACATTTATTGAACAGAATTATCCGATTTTTAAAAGGAAGTTACTTGAAAAAGAGCAACTGATCAAATATGTCTCCACTCGTGATTTTGATCTACCTCTTTTACAATCAGCTTTATTCAAAAGAAGTTGTTTTGAAAAAACGATCTTTTTAAGAGAGACCTATACTTCAGATGACTGGGCTATTTTAGTATACGTTTCTCAAAATTTCAACTTGGGATATTTAGATTCACCGGCACTGGTATATAGGTTGCATGAAAATAATAGTTACAAAAAATATTGGGAAACTTTAAGTGGTAGGATTCAAGTTGCCTCATTACTCTGCCCTTATAAATATAGGGATTTAGCATTTTCGAATATTTTTTATTCTATATCTGAATATCTACTTAATGACTCAGAGTATAAGAAATCGTTTAAATTTTTTATTTCTAGTATTATTATGAAATTTCAAACTCGTACTATAAAAAAATATCTTTTCTCTTTGATTAAAAAATCAGTTAAGTAAAATGAAAGTACCTTTTAATTCGCTTTTTAGCAGCCATAATATTATACAAGAAGAAGTTTTTGAAGCATTTAAAACTTTTTATAAAGAATCTAATTTCATTTTGGGTAGATCCGTATCAAATTTTGAAAATAATTATGCTGCATATAATGGTGTTAAATATTGTGTTGGGGTAAGTAATGGGCTCGATGCCCTTCATTTATCTTTACGGGCTCTAGGAATTGGTAATAATGATGAAGTGATAGTTCCATCTAATACTTTTATTGCTACAGTTCTTGCTATATCTTATGTTAATGCTAAACCTGTTTTTGTAGAACCAGATATAAATACTTATAATATTAATCCAGCGTTAATTGAAAGTGCCATCACAAAAAATACAAAGGCGATTATTCCTGTCCATTTATACGGACAAGCTGCCGATATGGAAAAAATTATGGGAATAGCCCAAAAAAATAATCTCTTTGTTATAGAAGATAATGCACAAGCACAAGGGGCTTTACATAAAGGTAAAAAAACAGGAAGTTTCGGAGATATTAATGCTACTAGCTTTTATCCAGGAAAAAACTTAGGTGCGTTAGGTGATGCAGGTTGTGTCACAACAAACCAAGATCATTTAGCTGAAATGGTTGGTTCTTTGCGAAACTATGGCTCTAAAACAAAATATTATAATGATTTCATCGGATTTAATATGCGCTTGGATGAAATTCATGCGGCAGTGCTTGACATCAAATTAAAATATATTGACGAATGGAATTTGGAACGTAATACAATCGCAAAGAAATATCATGAAGGCTTGATTGATATATCTGATATTCATTTACCGGTCTTGCACCCTAATTCTACTCATGTTTATCATTTATTCGTAATCAGAACACCGAATAGAGATAAATTGAAAGAATATTTGGATAAACAAGGAATACAAACTCTCATTCATTACCCAATACCCCCACATTTACAAAATGCTTATCGAGAATTAAACTTTAAACGAGGTGATTTCCCAATATGTGAAGGAATAGCAAATACTTGTTTAAGTTTACCTATTTGGCCAGGATTGCAAAATGATCAAATAAACTATGTAATAGATTCAATTAGGTCATTTTTCGGAAAATGAATAGAAAAAGTAATCATCAATCGCCATTAGTAAGTGTAATTATAGTGACATATAATCAAGAAAATTTCATTGCTGAGTGTATTGAAAGTTGTATCCACCAAACATATTTAAATTTCGAAATCATTATTGCTGATGATTGTTCCTCAGATTCAACTTCTAGTATAATTGAAGAGTACAGTAAAAAGTTCCCCGGTTTAGTAAAATCTATACGTAACCCAACTAATAAAGGAGTTACTGAAAATCATAATTCAGCTCTTAAACATGCAAGAGGAGAACTAATTTGTTTTTTAGGAGGTGATGATGTTTTATATCCTACTAAAGTTGAGGAGCAAGTGTCTTTTTTTACAAAATTTAGTGATTGCGTATTACATTATCATAATGTTGAAGTATTTGATTCTAATACAAGCAAAATATTATATCTCTTTAATAACCCCAAAAATAAAGCACGAACAGGAAGCATATTGAAATTAATTTTTTTTGGAACTTTTAATTGTGCTTGTGGTACTATGGTTAGACGAAAAGAGAATTTATTATTTGATAATCGTATTCCAGTATCTTCCGACTGGTTGTTTTGGTTGGAAGTTTTGTCAAAAAATGGCGGCAGGATATATTATTCAAAAGAGATTTTGTCAAAATACAGAAGGCATTCTAATAATGTTACACGAGACTATAACCTTAAAAATGAATTATATAATCGTTTTATAAGTTTAAAATTATTTACGGAAAAGAATCCTCAATATCTCATAGTCAACGTTATATCACTATCTCGTTTTCTAATTATTGGGATAATTGTATACGTTAAAAAAAAATTTAAATGTGCGGTATAATTGGACTAATAGATTATAAAAAATCAGTAACACCTGATGAGTTTTCTGCTTTTAGAGATTCACTTAGTCATCGTGGACCAGATTCTGGTGATTCATGTTTTATATCTCAAGACGATTGTGCTAATATTATGTTAGGGCATCGTAGGCTAGCAATTATTGATCTTTCTGCTAATGGAAATCAACCAATGTATTTTGACACTTTTATTATTGTATTTAATGGTGAAGTGTATAATTATAGAGAAATAAAAAGAGAATTAACTAAAGAAGGTTTCTCATTCGATACTGAATCTGATACTGAAGTGGTGCTTAAGGCATATGCTTTTTGGCGTGAAAAAGCATTAGATAAATTTATTGGAATGTTTTCTATTGCAATATATGATACCCAAACCCAAAAAATATTTTTAGCGCGTGACCGTGTTGGTGTGAAGCCCTTGTTTTACTATTTATCAGATGATCATTTTGCTTTTGCATCCGAACTCAAGGCTATAGAGAAACTTAGTCGAAATAACAGAAAATTAAATTATCGAGCTTTAAATGCTTATTTAAATTTTGGATATATTTCTGCGCCTAATACTATTTGGGAAAATTTTTATAAACTAGAGCCTGGTCATTATGCTGAGTATTCTATAATCGATAAAAGTTTTCGTTCAATACAATATTGGGACGTTTTTGCTTTTTATAAATCAGATAGAAATACTTTAACTTATGATGATGCCAAGTACGACTTGAAAGAACTTTTTAAATCTGCTTTTAAATATAGAACTATATCAGATGTTCCTGTTGGTGTTTTTCTGAGTGGTGGTTACGATAGTAGCCTTGTTGCGGCAATCTTGCAAAAAGAGACAAATACACAGCTTCACACGTTTTCAATTGGGTTTGAAAATAAAAAGTTTGACGAATCTAAATACGCTTCTCAAGTAGGAAAATATTTGGAAACAAAACATACTGAATACATTTGTACAGAACATGAGGCTCAAAATATAATCCCCAAACTGAGCTATTATTATGACGAGCCATTCGGCGATAGCTCTTCAATTCCAACCATTTTGGTTAGTAAAATTGCTAGCCTTGATGTAAAGGTTGCATTAAGTGCAGATGGTGGGGACGAAATATTTTGCGGATATAATAAATACACAAATGCACTAAAGGCAAATTTTAGTAAAAAAAATATTCCATCATTTATTAGACCGGTTGCCTCTGAAGTTTTCAAACTTAGCTCTAGCAAAACTCTCTCTTATCTACTTAAAAAAAGTATTAATGATGACACAATAGAAAAATTCTCTTACATGATTAGAAAATCTTTAACTCCTTATCAATTTATGGAAGTTATAAGTAGATCGTCTTTACATGCATCCTCGGTACTGAATCCTGATTTAATAGAATCACAAAAAAATACTTATGTAAATCCATTTGATTTAATACAAAGTATTGATGAACTATCCGACATTAATAAAATGATGGCAATGGACTTTAAAACTTATTTACCAGATGATATACTAACAAAAGTTGATCGCGCTACTATGTCGGTTTCGATTGAAGGTCGTGAACCTTTACTTGATCATCGAATTATTGAATTCGCTGCCACTATGCCTGATGAGTTTAAACTAAAAAATGGTTGTAAGAAATACATACTTAAGGATATAGTTCATGAGATGATACCTAAAAATCTTATGCAAAGACCAAAAATGGGTTTTGGCGTACCAGTTGTTGATTGGATGCGTAATGATCTTAGAGAGCTTTTTTGGGATACAATTACTGACGGCGTAAAAAAGAATAATGATATATTCAATTCAATGCAAATAGAAATGATGTTAAAAAAGTATGCAAACGGGGATAATTCATACTTTGTTTTGCTTTGGTATTTATTTGTTTTTTTTCAGTGGGATAAACAATGGAATTAAAGAAAGATATTATTCTGATAGTACCATCAATTAAAAGAGGCGGCACCGAAAAAATCGTTATTTTCTTATACAATAACCTACCCCGAAATAAGTATAATGTTAAACTAATAGTACTTGATGATATATACATATCAGATTTATTAATAGACTCAAGTAACATTATTTGTTTTCACAAAAAATCAGTTTCGCGTTCAATTATTACCTTAATTAAGTTTTTAAAGAAACAAAATCATGGAATAATTGTACTAAGTTTTTTTGATAATTTAAACATTCTTCTTTGCATATTTAAAAGTTTTCGATTTATTAAATGTCCTTTAATTACTAGATCATCGACTGTACTAACACATTACTATGCAGCTAATAATATGTTCATATCCGCAATTTTAGCTAAAATATTTTATCGGTTTTCTACACTCTTGATTTGCCAATCTGAACAAATGTATTTTGATTTCATAAGTATTGGAATTAATAAGGAAAAACTTAAAATATTAAGAAACCCAATTTTTAGTTTAGAAGCTCAAAATAATGATGAGATTGATTACAGATTTCGCGAAGCTGTTAATAGGTTCGTGACAGTAGGAAATTTAAGGCCAGAGAAAGGTTATGATAGGTTAATTCCTGTTTTTAAAGTATTGAAAAATAGGATAAGTGACGCTATGCTTTTTATTTTAGGTGATGGCAGCGAAAAAGATAAAATTAAAATGTTAATAAAAAAATATGAATTAGAGGATTGTGTTTTTTTATTAGGGGAATGTAATAATGTTAGTTCATACTTGGCACTCACAAATGTTTTCCTCTTTACTTCATACTTCGAAGGATATCCCAATGCAGTTATAGAAGCATTAAGTTATAAAATTCCTGTTGTAGCTTATTCTGATTGTAAAGTATTAAATGAACTAATTACTAATGGAATAAATGGGTATTTAATAGATAGTGATTCTCCAAATTTATTTGTCGAGGCTGCCATAAATGCGATAAGCTTGAAAATTCCAGCGGAAAATCATTTAAAGTTTATTAATTCACATTGTCCTAACAATTTCATAACAAGTATTGATACCTATTTAAGTAATATCTGAGAATGTGAAGAAGGTACTTTTAATAATTGACCATAGTAAGCAATGTGGCGGAGGTCAGTTTAGTTTAATGGAAAATATTCGATGGCAACTAGCTCTAGAAGTAGAGTATGAAATTATTGTTTTTTATAATTATGAAAATCTATTGCTCAAAAAATTTCTTTTAGAAAATGGTATAAATGGATATCCTATAAATTTTAAAAAAAATATTTTCGTTAAGTTTTTAAAAATAATTAAGAATTTCTATCAGGTACGAGAAAGAAAAGTGAAAATATATCTTTATGGTAATACATTTGAAGGCGGTTTTTGGTGTGTTATTTTGTCCAAAATGTTTTCTACTAAATTTATTTTTCGGGCTAGATTATCTATAACAGATTTCAATCATGGTTTTGTAGATAGACTCATACATTCAGCTGCAGATATTATACTTGCTAATAGTGAGTATGTTAAAATGAGTTTTATTGAAAGATTTAAAATTAGTCCACAAGAATCTAAGATTCATGTTGTGTATAATCCTTTGCCGAAAACTACTTTTACTTGTGAAATGATGCCAAAGACTATTGATTCCATTACATCATTCAATGTGGCAATGATAGCCACAATACAGAGAGCGAAAAAACAATTAGAGCTGATTAAAGCGTTTGAAATTTTCGCTGACTCATTTATAAGCGGTACAAAACTCTTTTTAATCGGGGCGCCTGATGTGAATGATAATGGATCTTATTATAAAGAGCTTTTGGAATATGTAAACTTATCAAAATGGAGAGAACAAATTTTATTTGTAGGTTTTTCTGATCATGTTGAAGAATTTTATGATAAAATTCATGTTGTAGTAAATTGTACAAAAGGAGAAGCCTTGTCTAGGGTAATGTACGAGAGTATGTTTCATGGTATACCTAATATAGGAAGTGATTCAGGTGGTAATCGTGAGTTAATAGAAGATAATGTAACTGGATATTTATATCAACCCGGTAATTATAAAGACCTTTCTGAGGTGATAACTCGTATATCTAAATCACCTAATCAGTATTTAGTTTTGTCCAAAAATGCACAAAAGCTAATAGTTGAAAAATTTAGTTTGAGTAACACTTGTTTGAAGGAAAGCGAAATAATTTCTAATCTAATGAGAAGTGAAAAAAATATTTAATTTTCTAGTTTTATACTCCTTTTTCCTTTTTCCAAAAATCCCTTTAAAAACTTCAGGAGATCCTCAAAATCAACAAGGAGTTTTAATAGGTGAACTACTTCTTATTATATCAATATTTGTAAATATAAAAGATATACTTCATTTCCTTCGATATAACAAACGCTTCAATAAAATATTATTTTGTCTCTTTACTTTTTTCTTTTCATACATAGTAATTAGCTCATTAGTTTCTGGACTTTTTAATTTATATTTCCCGACTAATGCTATATTTTATTTTTTTCGTATCGCAATATATTTTGCTCTCCCTTTTGTTATACAGAATTCTTTTACTTATTCTAGAAACAATACTTTTTCATTTTATTCCTTTGTTAGATCTACCTATGTTTTACATTCGCTCATAGTTACTTTGATTTTCATTTATTATAATTTAAAAATAAATCCTACCATAGGTGAGATGCTGTGGGTATCAGAAGTAGGGTGTCGTGTAATTCCACTTTTTGGTCTAGCTGTTAACCCATTTTATGAAAATATTTTCTATTCAATTGGAGGCGGATCTTCAAATTTACTAGCAACGTATAGTATTTTTTTTGTTATATGTGTTTATTTTTTTGAAAAAAAAAAATCACTAACTTTTCTATTTTATCTTATCGCAATAAGCATGATTCTTTTGGCTCAAAGTCGCGGAGGAGTACTTACTATTGCTCTTTTTTTAATATTTATAAGTTTTAAAAATTTTATCCGATCATTTAGTACATTATTTATCGGACTTATTTTTTTTGTAGTATTACTTTTTTTAGGGAAAGAAAAATATGATGAGGTAGTTAATGTGATACCCATCTTTCAAAGAATTGAAACAACTATTTCAGATGGAGAGCTGGATGGATCTAGCTCTGCAAGAATAATTAATTATTCGGAAGTATATGCTATATGGAAGTCTAATCCCTATTATATATTATTCGGATTAGGTTTTGATGAAAATTTAATTGAAAAAATTACAGGCTGGACTCTTGTAGAGTCCTTTTTTTTAAGCATAATTTTTTATGGTGGCATTGTTGCCAGCTTATCTTTTTTATTATATGTTTACATAATCTTTAAATTTAAAAATAGATCAATTTGGAATCAAGTTCTTTTTATGTTTGTTATTATAAATAGTGTTTTTAATTGGTCTGTTACAGGTGGAGATTTTCTCTCAGTAGCGGGTCTTTTTCCATTAATCTCTTTAGCGACATTAGCACAAAATTCGGAAGCAAACATCGACAATGCGGATACTACAATTGGGTAAATATTTCTTTCCAGATAAGGGAGGTATAGAAAGTATTACTGAATCTTTTCACAAGGAGTTGAATCTTCGATTTATTACTTGTACAACATTAGTATTTTCAAAAGAAGGAAAGAAAGTTCAAAATCTAAGATTTAGATCTGGGTTAGTTATAAAATGTAGAGAAATTATTAATTTGTTTTCTAGTCCTATAAGTATTCGATACTTTTTTATTCTAAAAAAAATTGTAAAGAAACATGATGTAATTATTGTTCATCTTCCTAATCCTTTAGTTGTTTTGTTTTTAGTGATGGTTAATCCTCCTCAAAAAATATATGTCTATTGGCATAGTGATATAGTTAGTCAAAAATTTTTGAAGTACGGATATATTTTTATTGAAAAGGTATTCTTGAAAAGAGTTAATAAGATATTTGTGTCAACTATAGAGTATGGAAAATGGTCTAAGGAATTACAAAATTTTTCTGATAAATTACATGCATTGCCACTTTCAATCGACGCTTCGAAATATGCGGTAAATATTTCTAGATATAAAAAGTTAAAAGAGCAGAAAAAAGATTTGTTTTATATATTGAGTGTAGGGAGATTAATCCCTTATAAAGGGTTTGATGTTTTGCTAAAGGCAATCCCTTTATTACCGAAGGATGTTCGTCTTATAATAATTGGAAATGGACCTCTATTACCTAAACTAGAAAAAATCATTTCAGAATTAAGTTTACAAAGCCAAGTAGAAATATTCTCTAATATTGAAATAGGGGATTTGTCTACTTATTATGCACTAGTAGATATTTTTTGCTTACCGTCTATAACTCGAGCGGAAGCGTACGGTTTAGTTCAAGTAGAAGCTATGTTGTTTGGTAAACCAATAGTTTCTACATCAATACCTGGTAGTGGTGTTTCAATAGTTAATAGACATCAAGATACAGGATTAATATGTTCACCAAACAATATAGATAGCTTAGCAAAAGCGCTAAATCGAATTTATGAAGATAAATCTTTGAGATTAAGGCTTGGTGAAGCTGCCTCGATAAAGTATTTTGATAGTTATACAAATTATAAAATGATCAGTCAACTTCTAAAATATTTGGAATATGAACCTTTATTATGATAAGACATCTAAATCTTATGTCGATATTAATGATTTAGATAAATTAAAGTGTAAAATAGTGGATGGCATACCAAGATTTGTCGATAACGAAAATTATGCTAGTCCATTTGGTGCTCAATGGAAAAAATTTCGTGATACCCAATTGGATTCAACAATTGGTTTTGGTTTAAGTGAAGACAGATTGCGTAGGTGTCTAGGAGAAAATTTATGGACTAGTTTGTCGGGAAAAGTAATACTTGAAGCTGGTTGTGGAGCAGGAAGATTTACAGAAATACTACTTAAGAAGGGAGCCATTGTAATTTCTATCGACATTTCAGATGCCGTTGAAGCAAATAAGAATAATTTTCCTTTATCTGATCAACATTATATATGTCAGGCAGATATTAACGATTTACCGTTTAAAGAAAATTATTTCGATGTTGTTTTGTGTTTAGGAGTAGTACAGCATACAAAAGACAGTGAGATAACGATAAGAAATCTTTTTTCTTATGTAAAAGAAGGTGGAACACTTGTATTTGATCATTATAAGCTTACACTTTCCTTCGTGACAAGATTACTTCCTGTGTACAGAAAATTACTTAAATTAATAAACGTAAAGAATACAATTCTCTTTACTGAAAAGCTAGTGAAACTTTTTTTCCCAATTCATAAAATACTTGGAAGAAATATTTTTACATATGCCTTATTATCAAGAATATCTCCAATTGTAACATATTTTCATTCCTATCCTCAACTAGATAATAAGTTTCAAAGAGATTGGTCTATTATGGATACTCATGATTCTCTTTTCGATTATTACAAACATTTAAAAACAAATAAACAAATTGAAACCATTATTCAGAAACTGCAAAATATTAAAGAATACAATATTTCTAATGGCGGTATTGGAATTGAAGTAAGATGTTACAAATGAAATTTTATTTAGATAAATATATTAAAACAACATTTTTTTTTGAATTTCTAAAATCAAGTATTTATAATACGCTTGCAATAGTCTCAAAGCTATTCGCAAGCTATATAACTAATAAGTTAATCGCCTTAGTAGGTGGTATAAATAGTTTTAGTATTGTTTCTCAAATGCAGAATCTATCAACGATTCTACAAGGAATTATAACAGCGCCAGTTAACTTACCATTAATTAAGCAAATATCATATAATGAATCGAATATATTAGAATCAATCTGTACTACTGCAATCACTATTGCTATTGGTACAGGTATAGTTTTATTTTTACCGATATGGTTATTTAATGATGAAATTTCCTTCTTTTTAGTAGGTAATTATACATATTCTTCGTTTATTCCACTTATTTCACTAAGTGTTTTTTTTAGTATAGTTAATACTTTCTTTTTGGCAATTCTTAATGCGACAAGCCAAGAAAGAAAATATGCTATAATAACAGTTGTTTCATCTATCATAACTATTATTTCAGTTGTTTGTTGTGTTTATTATTTTCAAACAAACGGTATACTTTATTCTATAATTGTCCCTAATATTTGTATCTGTATTTATACTATTGCAGCAATGCAACGATCTTTCCTTAATAATAAAAAATATCGATTTCGATTATCTGATTTTAATTACCCTATTGCTTATAAAATTTCTAAGACCGCAGGTGCTGCGATTTCTATTACAGTGCTTGGCTTAGTTAGTCAAATTATATTACGGAAGACCATTATCGTTAATATTTCTCCTATTGAAGCTAGTTTATGGGATGCGATTACTAAATTTTCTTTATTTTACATGATCGTATTTAACTCAATTATTCAGTTATACTTTTTCCCAAAGTTTTCGAAAAACCAATATAAGGTCAATTATGGAGCATCAATCGATATTTTAAAAAGGTCTTTTAAGATCACATATGTTTTTTATTTCTTGATTATTATAGTATTGCTCGTTTTTAGGCACCTAATTATTCAATTAATTTTTTCAAAAGATTTTTTAGCTATTGATAATTTAATGATCTTACAATTTATTGCGGATTTGTTCAAAATTGGAGGATTTATATTAGGTAATTATATGTTGACTCAATCGTTATATAAAAATTTTATAACCCTTGAAATTGTATTTACATTATTTTATTTTATATCTGGGTTTATATTGTTGAGGCTTATTGGTGTTAAGGGGTTAATAGTAGCTGATCTATTAAAGAGTGCTTTTTATTTATTTTTTCTTACAGTTTATATCAAATCAAAATTCAAGAGTTCGCAAAAAAATATTTAGTATAATAGATTACTTAAATTAGACTACTTATTAGTAATAATTTTATTAATTTGATCTTGTAGGCAGATTGTCAATAGAAACTCTTTTAAAAAGAATAGTTAAGCATGTTATTTAATTCACTACCATTTATAATTTTTCTTCCTACTTTTTTTATTCTGTATTGGTTTGTTTTTAATAAATCCCTCAAGTATCAGAATCTTTTAATTTTAATTTCAAGTTATTTTTTTTACGGATGGTGGAATTGGAAATTTGTTTTTCTTTTACTCTTAAGTACCATTTTAGATTTCTTTTATGGTTTTGCAGTCTATTCTTCTAATTCAAAGCGATCTAAGTTTTTCTTAATATTAAGTGTGATATGTAATCTTTCTGTTTTAGGCTTTTTTAAGTACTATAATTTTTTTATTAGTGAGTTTTCAAATGTTCTTAAAAGTTTTGGGATAGACTATTCTCCCATTTTTTTAAATATTCTTTTACCAGTAGGTATATCATTTTATACATTTCATGGCATGTCTTATGTTTTCGATATTTATTATAAAAAACAAAAGCCTGTTAAAAGTTTTATCGATTATGCAGTTTTTGTATCTTTTTTTCCGTTGCTAGTTGCTGGGCCTATTGAAAGAGCAAATCACTTGTTGCCTCAGGTTCAAATTAAAAGGGTGTTTAACTATAATCAGGCTTTAGGAGGGTGTCGACTAATTTTGTGGGGATTATTTAAAAAAGTTTTTATTGCTGATAGTCTTTCTGGCATTGTAAATAATATTTTTGATAATTATCAAGATTTTTCAGGACCTACTTTGATAGTAGGGGCTATTGCATTTGCTTTTCAAATATATTGTGACTTTAGCGGATACTCTGATGTTGCATTAGGTACAGCTAAATTATTAGGGTTTGAACTATTGAGTAATTTTAAGTTCCCTTACTTTTCTCGAAATATCCCTGAATTTTGGCGTAGGTGGCATATTTCATTATCATCTTGGTTTAGAGATTATTTGTATATTCCTTTAGGGGGTTCACGAAAAGGAAATTTCAACACAGTCATAAATACATTAATTATTTTTACTGTTAGCGGATTCTGGCATGGGGCAAGCTGGAACTTTATTGTTTGGGGAGTAATTCATGCATTAGGTTTTTTGCCTTTTGTTCTTTTTAAGAAAAATCGCAGTTTGAATGAGGAGACTGTAGCATTTAATAAAATGTATCCTTCAATTAAGGAACTTTTTCAAATGTTAATGACATTCCTTTTTGTAACTTTTGCTTGGATTTTCTTTAGAGCGGAAAACTTAACGAAAGCAGTTGATTATATCTCAATAATATTTTCTGATTTTAATAACTTTATTAGCAATTTTAGAAATATTGAAGGATTAAGCTCTTTTAAATATATAATAGTTCTTATTATTTTAGATTGGTATTTACGATATGATGAAAGAAATTTAAAAGTGTTATCATCAGTATACTGGCGAAGAATTATTTATTTTATCTTATTTAGTTGTGTGCTTATTAAGTTGCTTTCTCCGGAACAACAGCAGTTTATTTATTTTCAATTTTGAATATGAATCATTTTCTTAGAATAGTATGTTATCTGCTAATGTTATACTTAGCGCCTTTTTTTCTTTTAACTATTTCCTATTTTTTGTTAGACCCTTTCAAAATATTAAGACCATACTCAACTTATTCTAACTCAAAAGTTATTTTAAATCGTGATTTTATTTCAACAGAAACTTTTCTGAAAAAAAAAGATGTGTATAGGTATAACTCTTTCATCTTTGGAAGCTCTAGAACACTCGCTTTTAAACCTACTTCTTGGGTAAAATACTTGGGAGATGATTCTAGACCCTTTTTATTTGATGCTTCTGGTGAGTCATTATTTGGGATATATAAAAAAATCAAATTATTAGATTCACTTAACGTTGATATTAAAAATGTCCTAATTATTCTTTGTCGAGATGTTAGTTTCCCGAAATCAGATAATCAAAAAGGTCACTTATTTATTAAACACCCGGTTCTTTCAGGTGAGAAAAAGCTTGATTTTCATAAACATTTTTTATCAGCATATTTTACTCCTTCTTTTCTTGTATCTTATTACGTGAACTACTTGTCAGGTAATTATTACAGTTTTATGAAAGGCTATATCGAGAATCGTAATATTATTTTTGATAATTCAACAAATGCACTTAGCATTGCTGATCAAGAAGTTAATATAGAAAAAAATGAAGCAAGATATTATAGGGAAAATGCATCTATCTTTTATCCTAGAAGCGCCATAGAAATTACTGATTCAATTCCAAGAATTCAAGAAATACATGTGAATTTGTTTAGGGAAATGAAAGAAATATTCTCTAAACATAAAACAGTTTATAGAATAGTAATAAGTCCTTTATACGAACAAATAAAATTTAACTTTAATGATTCTAAAAGATTAAATGATATTTTTGAAAGTAATGTGTATGATTTTTCTGGAAAAAATTTCTTAACTGAAAAGATTGAAAATTATTACGAAACAAGTCATTACAGACCTTTTGTTGGTGATAGCATTCTTAAGTACCTCTATGAAAGAGATAGGCTTATTACAAAATAAATTATAAAAAATGGATGTGTTTACATTAGCTCCTTTTATTTTTATAATAGCTCTTTTAGGAACTTTAATTTCGATAAAAGCTATTATTAGGGTTTCATTGATTAAGCACTTATTCGATGAGCCTACAGAAGAAAGGAAAATTCATATTACCAAGACGCCTAATCTTGGTGGACTGGGTATGTATTGTAGTTTTATTTTTTCTATCTCTCTCATCATTCCTCTATCTTGGTTGCCGTATTATAGCTCTTTTGTTGCAGCGAGTATGATTATTTTTTCAATTGGATTAAAAGATGATTTAGTAGGACTTAGCCCCGTGAAAAAAATTATTGGTCAGTTATTTGCCTCATTGATCATTTCATATCTCGGTAATATACGGATTACTAGTCTTTATGGTTTCTTAGGTATATATGAAATCAGTTTTACAGCAAGTATTTTATTAACAATTTTTATATGTATTGTGATTTATAATTCATATAACTTAATTGACGGTATTGATGGGTTAGCTGGAATATTAGCATTAGTTGCTGTATCGACGTTTATGGTTTTTTTTTACCTTCTGAATATGAATGGTGAATTTTTATTATCGTTAGCTTTTATTGCCATAATTATTGCTTTTTTAAATTTTAATATTACTCCAGCGAAAATATTTATGGGAGATACAGGTTCGCTATTTATCGGTTTCATGATTTCATTATTTACAATTGTTTTTTTAGAAGCAAATCTTATAAAGAATGTGTTTAAAGCTCCTTTACCAATTGTCTTAGCAATTTTGAGTGTCCCTGTTTTTGATACTATTCGAGTATTTTTAATTCGAATATTTCAAAGCCGATCCCCTTTTTCGGCTGATAGAAATCACTTGCATCACAAGTTTTTGAAAATCGGATTTAGTCATGTTCAATCAGCTGTAATTATTGGTCTATGTACATTAGTGCTTATTTTGTTAATAGTATACTTTCAAAACCAAAGTACCTATGTTCTGTTAGTAGGTATCATTTTTTATGTATTGATTTTAAATTTCTTTTTGGGGGAATGTGTTAAAAGAAAAAATCGGAAATAATTTTTTTAATGAATAAGATATTGGCCCTCCAATGAGGGAGGTATGAGCTTCCCTAACGAAAATATTTGGCTGATAGTGTGCCTTTATCCGATCACCACCCTAGTGCTTTTGATGATTATTTTAGGATCATCTTTGCATTAAGCTTATTATCATCCATTATTCAATCTTCCTTGGTAGGGAAGCAATTTTGGGTTGTTTTTTCTTCGATGACTAAATATTACATATGTCTGCCTTTGCGAAATATGGAGTCTCTGATTTTTCTGATCATTTGTTTTAGGAGTTTGACAGGAAAATGATCATTTTGGATTAACCTCATTCACAGGCTTTTAAACGGCTATTGAAATTTAGGCCTTTAAAAGGCTGGATTATTTTAACGCATCTTTACCCATTCGATGATACTCTGAAAATAGCTATGCGCATGCTTAACCTTGATCCTGAAATAATGGCTTTCTTGTTCAATAATTCAAGGGTATTAAAAGAAAATTTTAGATGTTATACCAAATCTCGAAGCTAAATACTTTTTTCTCTATTAAAGTATTCATTCGATCAGTTTGTATGTTTGTGTAACCTTTACACCATGCTTTAGGAGATTATAAGAGATGAAGAAGTAGATTTTCTTTTATTTCTTTAGACTTTATGGAAAAAACAATTTTTGAAAAGGTTTTATTGGATTTAGAAGCTGAGGGGTTTGTGATTGATAGTTATGATTTTAATAGACCTTGGGGTGGTTTTTTTGTTATTGAAGAATCACAAGCACAGCAATTTGCCAATAGATTTTTTAATGGTCTTTCTATAGAGGGACTGCGTATTGCAGGTAAACTGAGTCCGAAAATATTGGTGGTTAAATCTGGAGCGCGATTGTCTTGGCAGTATCATCACCGCAGGGCGGAACGCTGGCGGGTTGTTGAGGGTAAAGTCGCTGTGATGATCAGTGATACCGATGCAGAAGGTGAAATTCATTCGCTTAGTGTTGGAGATGAAATCATTTTGCGTCAGGGTGAAAGACATCGATTGATTGGATTGGATGATTGGGGGGTGGTGGCTGAATTTTGGCAGCATACGGACTCTTTCCATCCTTCGGATGAGGAGGATATTGTGAGGGTGCAGGATGACTATGGAAGAGGTCAATAAATCATATTGAAACTTCAATATGATTTATTGCGGTTTGGCTTAGATTTGAATGTTTTAGTAGACGGTCAGTCTCCGTTTACTTTTTTTCTTGATAAAAAAAGTAACAAAAAAATCAAGGCTTTAGAAAAAAAGCTAAAATTTACTTCGTTACGCTACAATGGATGAAGTCTAAAGCCCAACATTAGTTATCAATGGATCGAAGCTGTGCTTCAACTTTTACCTTTAGCCCAACATCATCCATTGCTTAACGCTTCACTACGTAAATTTCTTAACGCTTTTTTTCTAAGGCCGGAATTGATAAGGGCGAAAAGAATTGGCTTTACCAATACTCTTCGCTGGCTCAACCTTTAGTTATCCTGTCATTCTGTCCATAGGTTCGTAGAACTCCTTTGAGAGAGGAGCATTAATAAACCGTAGATTATTATTTGGGACGAAGAATCTTTCTTGTGATTAGGTGGTCGGTTCCAAATTATTGGTTTGTTCAATTAAATAGCACCGGACTTTAGGCCGGTGGAAATGATGGTGGTTGAAGTTGGTCATTCAACATTCATTATTCATTATTCTTCCGTTTATTTTGTTTTTCAGATATTTGATCTTCAAGGATGTGTATGAAAATGATTATACGTAGTTTATTGGCGTTGATTTTGATGCTGGGTGGTGCTGCCTCTTGGGTGGGGGCACAGGGGTTGCCTGTGAATATTGAGAGCCTTTCAGACGAGCAACTCATTCAATTGGCTACCAAATACAACCTCATGGGTTTGAGCGAGAGTGAATTGGAAGCCAAAGCCAAAGAAGCAGGATTGGGGTCTGACCAGATTTTGTTGCTGAAAAAGCGGATCGCGTTATTGGATCCCTCGGTTGCGGGTGGACAACTGGCTTATAGCAACAAAACCGATAGCTATGTACTACGTAATAAAGTACTGACCAAAGGACCCTCCATTCGTTCAAAAGATTCCAGTGCTGTGTTGCAAGTATTTGGGGCTGAGATTTTTGATAACCTGGATCTGAGTTTTGAACCCAATTTGTCTATCGCTACCCCTTCTCAATACATCATTGGTGTAAATGACCAGTTGGTGATTGATGTGTACGGTGTCTCTGATGTAACCAAGAAATTAAAAGTAACGACAGAAGGAGATATTCGTTTTCCCAATCTGGGACCTATAAAAGTGGCAGGATTGTCTGTAGATGATGCCCGCGCAAAGATCAAAAAAGCCTTGACCCGTATTTATCCGGGTATTGCTACCGGTGCGGTGGCGGTACAGGTGTCGGTTGGACAAATACGTAGTATCCAGATAACTTTATTAGGTGAGGTGCGCAGACCGGGTACCTATACCATTTCTGCATTGGCTACTTTGATGAATGCTTTGTATGCATCGGGCGGTCCGAATGATATTGGATCTTTTCGTACCATAGAATTGTTACGTGGGGGGAAAGTGGTGTCGAGTTTTGATTTGTATGATTTTCTGCTGAAAGGTGATTTGAGTAAGAACCGTTTGTTACAGGATGATGATGTGATACGTGTGGGTACCTATACTAAAAGAGTTGCTTTAAAAGGTGCATTGAAAAAGCCCGCCATTTTTGATATGAAAGTAGGTGAAACGGCTGCTGACCTTGTACAGTATGCAGGTGGTTTTGCCGATCTGGCTTTTAAGGATAGGGTAAGGGTGACCAGATTGGGTAGCAGTGGTCGTGAAGTATTGACTGTGCCATTCTCGGGCTTGTCAGCCTTTCAATTACAATCGGGTGATACGTTGATGGTAGACTCTTTGCCATCACTCTATGCCAACCGTGTATGGGTGAGTGGTGCGGTGTACCATAGTGGTGCTTATGGCTTGGCACAAACCCAAGACTTAAAAACTTTGCTGCAATTAGCTGGCCTTCGTGAAGATGCTTATCAGGAGAGAGGGTTGTTGAGAAGATTGAAAACAGATCTGACGCCTTCCATGGTTTCCTTCAGTGTGCAGGAAGTGCTGAAAGGTTCATTTAATCTGAACTTACAGCGTGAAGATTCGATTCATATTTTTCGTGCTACAGATCTGCGTGAGCGTTACACCGTTGAGATCGATGGGGAAGTGAATCAGCCGGGTCGGTATGATTATTTTGAGAACATGCGGGTGCAGGATCTGGTACTGTTGGCGAATGGATATCGTGAGGGTGCTGCCCGACAGAAAATAGAAATCTCCAGAAGATTATCTGCAGGTGGAGATACGATTTCTTATGCGGTAATCAAGGATATTAGTCTGGATAATCCACAAGACTTGTTATTTGAGCTGAAGCCTTTTGATATGGTATCGGTTCGTCGATTACCGGTGTACAAAGAGCAGATCAAAGTGAGTATTGAAGGAGAAGTTTTGTATCCCGGTACTTATACATTATCGGGTAAGAATGAACGATTGTCTGATATCATCAATAGAGCAGGTGGATTGAAATCTTCTGCCTTTGCTGAAGGGGCGGTATTGATTCGTAATACTTATGTGGGTATCACTTCCTCCGATGCTTCTTTGGTGGGTAGTAAAGCGAGACTGATCAATCAACAAAGTGGTAGAAATATTGTACCGGTAGATGGTGGTGATAGTACCATCCTCAAAACCTTATCCGCTCAGCAGAAACCGGTAAGTATTCGCTTGGTAGATGCTTTGGGTCAAAAAGGTAGTGCCGCGGATGTATTCCTGGAAGAAGGAGATATCATCAAGATCCCTAAATCCATTCAAACGATTCAAACATTTGGGATGGTGAACTTACCCAAACAAATTGTGTATCGTGAGGGACTGAGTTTTAAAGAAGCAGTACGTGCATCGGGAGGTTTTGCGGTGAATGCAGCGCGCAGACATTCATATGTAGTGTATGCCAATGGTGAGATCAGAACCACACGTAACTTTTTATTCTTCCGTTCCTATCCATCCCTCAAAACGGGATCAGAGATCTATGTACCTTCTCGCTCAGACAAGAAAAAACTCACCACCGGCGAAGCTGTTGCCGTAGTATCGGGTTTGACTTCGTTTTTGGGATTGTTGGTGGTGTTGATTAATACAGCGAGGTAGGGAGGGGTGATGGGTGATAGGTAATAGGTAATAGGTGATAGGTAATAGGTGATGGGGGAGTGATTATTTGGTTGCAAACACACATATCCAACTCGATATTCACTCCAATAACCAATAACCCATAACCTATCACCCATCACCTGTCACCCAAAAAAACAAAACGTATGCAACCAGTAAAAATGTCGGAAATATTAGATGCTTTGGGGCGGTTATTGGGGTATTTGAGGGTACACTTTTTTAAGGGGCTGTTGATTGTTGTGATCGGGGCTTTGTTGGGGTTGGTGTATGCTTGGGTGGAGAAGCCTGCTTATAAAGGCAAAGTGAGTTTTATTTTGGATGAGAAAAGTAGTGGTATGGCTGGGGGACTGGCCGGACTGGCTTCTCAGTTTGGATTTGATGTGGGGGCATTGGGAGGTAGTTCGGGGATGTTGGCAGGAGACAATATTTTAGATATCCTTACTTCAGAGTCGATCGTGCAGACTGTGCTTTTGTCGAAGACAGATACTGCTGCAGGTAAATCATCACCAACATTGGCAGACCGTTATTTGGTATTTTCCGGCTTACAAGAAAAGTGGCGGAAAAAAGAAGGTCCCATTGCCAGTGTCAGTTTTGCATCTTTAGCGCCAGGGGCTGCACATAGTTTGGTACAAGACAGTGTGTTGTATGTGTTGTATGAGCGATTGGTGAAAAAACATATCAAGGCTGAGCGCTTGAATAAAAAGGGGTCGATCATTACAGTAACTGCTGAGTCGGTAGATCCGGTGTTTTCCAAACTGTTTGCAGAACGTTTGGTGGATGAGACCCGAAAACTATACATCAATGTAAAAACCAGTGTAGCTGCTGCTAATATGGTTCGCTTGGAAAGAAGAGCCGATTCTTTACAACGTATTATCAATACAAAGTCTTACCAGTCTGCTTCTTTACAATTATTGGATGCCAATACAGCTTATAAAACAGAAGCAGTACCTGCAGAAGTTTCTCAAAGAGAGCGTATGGTGGCGTATACCATTTATGCGGAAGTGATGAAAAATCTGGAAGCCAGCAGAATGACCATCGCCAATCAAACTCCGGTGATGCAGGTATTGGATGTATCCAAATATCCATTAAAGGATAGTCGAAAACCATGGTGGATGTTGATGCTGTTTGGGGCATTGGGTGGGGTGTTGGTTTGTGGGGGGGTGGTGTTTTCTTCGCTGCGCTCAGAATGATCCTTCGCTGTGCTCAGGATGACGTCAAAGAAGTCGTCATTTCGACCGGAGCGTAGCGGAGTGGAGAAATCTCCTGACTTTAGGGGGATTTTTATAGATGGTTCTAACAGTGAGGGGGTGTCTCGATCCGCCAAAGGCGGACTCGACATGACGTTCTTCGCTGCGCTCAGAATGACGGTTTTTCACTTTGCTCGGAATGACTTCTTCGCTGCGCTCAGAATTTAGATAATCAATAATAACGAATACATGAAATGGAAGCTCTTTTGGTGTGGGGTGGTGGGGTTGATTGGGAGTAGTAGTAGTGTTGTGGGGCAGACGGTGCCGGTGGGGATGGTGGGGTTTGATGATCAGTTGAAAATATTGCAATTGCAGGGGAAAATTGGGGTGGAGCATTCTTTGATGGCTCGCCCTTTTTTTATGCCTAGCCGAATGCGTACGGATAGTTTGTATAGACTGATTGATTCTACTAGTACGTATACACCTGTACAACGATCATTTTTCAATGGGAAAGGGCGGATGGAAGTGTTGCCATTACATATGTATAGCAAATTCAACAGCGATAGACCTTATTCTTGGAACCAGGCCGGGTTTATACAGGCCAAAGGGTTGCAAGCGCTGGCTTCAACAGGTGTGTATGCTTCTTATGGTTGGGTGGATGTGCAGTTGAAACCTGAACTGGTATATGCAGCCAATCCTTCTTTTCCTTTCAATGGCAATTATGGGGCGCCTACCCGTGGCACTTATTCCAAAGCTTTTTTGGGGCAATCTTCTATACGCGTGAATAAGGCGGGATTGTCATTGGGTTTGTCTACCGAAAATTTATGGTGGGGACCGGGTTTGCACAATTCTTTATTGATGAGCAATAATGCTCCGGGTTTTGCGCATCTGACATTGAATACTACCAAACCACTCAAAACACCGATTGGGAATTTTGAATTTCAGTTGATTGGGGGTAAGTTGGTGGAGGATACTTCTGTTCTTTTAGAAAATAAAAATTTAACAAGCCCCTATTATGATCCTGTTACAGAAGGAGGGAATTCGAATAATTATGATCCCAAAAAATCATGGCGTTATTTAAGTGCAATAACTATAACATATAATCCAAAATGGATAAAAGGGCTTTTTCTTTCTGTAAACAGAGTGGGTTATACTTACAATTTTAATCTTGATAGTAGTTATGCAGGATTTAATTTTTTCAAGAAATATATGCCTGTATTATTCGGGGTGCTTCGGCAAAGTTATCCCTATGGCACGCCAACAGGAAGGCAGGGTATTGCCTATAAACAAATGGCATCTTTATCAGCAAGAATGGTATTTCCTGAATCGAATACGGAAATTTATACTGAATATGGTTATGGTGATAATTTCCTAAACCTGCGAGATTGGAATACCGATGCAGTACATGCAACCGCCTATGTATTGGGGATTCGTAAATTGAAAAAACTGAATCGTGGGCAACAATGGTTGGATTTTTCAGCAGAAATGACCAAAATGTCGGAGTCGGTGAATTATTTGCTGCGTACTGCCGGTGATTGGTATGGGTATGAAGGTGGATATACGAATCAAAGTCGCATTATTGGAGCCGGAGTTGGTAGGGGTAATAATTGCTATACTATGAGGGTTCAGTGGTTGAATGGTTTCTCTAGATTGGGTATGGTGGTGCAGGGTATACATCATGGCCCTACAGCAATCGTAGCAGCTCCTTTATCTAATTTCGGATTAAGAGATGTGAAGTGGAATGATTTTGCGATTGGGTTCAATGGTCAGAAAAAATTCAAAGATTTGATATTGAGTGCTGAACTACAGCGTGTGAGCACCAAGAACTATGCCTGGGAAAAGGGTAATAACCGCTTTAATTTTTATGGCTTTATAACGGCTACATATTTATGGTAAGAACTATTCAGTTGACAGGAATGCTGGTATTGTGTTTGGCCATCCATACCATAGTGCATGCACAGCAAGGGTTATTGCAGCAGACACAGATACAGGACTATTATCGAAGATTACAATTGGCAGGGGATAGCAGTATCAAGGGTTCTTTTAATGTACAACCCTATCAAGCTCGATCTAAGCAAGATCTGTTTAGACAAAAAAAAGATACTTTCCTTTTTCAATCAGTTGTTGGTATTACGATTCAAAACAATTCTGCTTTACCCTATGGTTATAATGATGAAAATCTGTATCCGGCTATTGGGTTACAACAGCGTGTAACAGTTGGCGCCAGATTTGAGACCAAGGATTTGTTGATTCAGATACAACCTGAGTGGGTGAATGCAGCCAATCAAACAGGTAAACCGTTATTACCTCCGGCCATGAATAATTTGGGGAATTATTATGCCCGGTATTTTGCTATGTTGGGCAATCGTATTGATATGCCGCTTTATTTTGGTGAGCAAAAGTTGAGCACCGTATATGCAGGACAGTCAGCTGTAAAATACAAGTTTGCAGGTTTTGCAGCCGGGGTATCTACAGAAAATGTATGGTGGGGTCCTGCTCGATACAATGCCTTGATCATGGGGAATAATGCCCCCGGTTTTTTGCACGCCACTTTGAATACCAGCACACCTTTTTCAACACCCATTGGTGAGTTTGAAGCGCAGTTGGTATTGGGGGAAATGGAAGCATCGGGTATCACACCCCCGGAATTTGAACGAATGTCGCAACTGGGTTGTCCGCAATGTTATGAAGCGCCTCCGGCAGGTCAAAAGCGTAGGATGACCGGTTTTGTATTGTCTTATTCCCCAAAGGGTATTCAGAACCTTTCCATGGGTATGGCTTATGCTTCTTACCGATACGGTGATACTAGTTTACGCGCCTCTTCACTGGGTTCTTTGTTCTTCCGTTACGCAATGCCCAAAGATCATGCAGAGATTTATGCAGAATATGGTAGGAGTGATCGGATGATGAGTCCTTTTGCCATCTTCCAAGATTCAGTACCTTATGGGTATACGATAGGATTTAGGAAAATGGTACCCACCAAAAGAAAAGGAGATTTTATCAGCATATCCGCAGAGATCTCTCATTTGGGATTACCCAAAGCCAAACTGATCTTGGATCGAAACAATCCCTTTGGTCCGCCCAATGCCAATTCCTATAGCTGGTATACCAGTGCCAGCATACGTCATGGGTATACCCATTTTGGACAAGTGATGGGCGCAGCTATCGGACCCGGCAGTAATAGTCAGACATTGAATATAGCTTGGGTATCGGGTCACAATCAATTAGGCATGCAATTACAACGCGTAATGCGGAATACTGACTTTTATTATTATAACTATTTTAATGGTACAACAGGCTCAGGAACTTCTTCCGGTGAGACCCGGGCATTTTGGGTAGATATCTCTGCCAGCCTATTCGCACAATGGCAATTCAAACAACTGATGATCGCCGGTTCTATTGATCACCTCAGTTCCATCAATTACAAATGGCTAAAACTGGATGGAGATTTCGGAAGTCCATCCACGCTTTCCGATAAAAAGAATTTTCAGATTCGGTTGTCGATGAGGTATGATATTGCGTGGTGAGGGAGTTATGAGCTTCTAGCCGCTAGCTGCGAGCTTTTGTCCTGCGCCTGCGGCGAGACTAGCACCTAATACCTTGTACCTAGCACCTAGTACCCTGCACCTGATAACCCGATCACCCGATAACCACTCACCCATGACCCTCTTCCTCCTCCGTGCTTATGGCGATTTTTTGATTGCGGTGAATGTGGCTTCTAGGAGTGCAAATCGTGCATCTGTTTTTTTGGTTGCCTCAAAACATTTGGAACCTTTGTTTGAGGTCATTGCACCTGAACTTCCTGCACCTATTCAGATTCGCTTTGTGGATTTTTCGTTGGATAAACAATTGATGCGTTGTTTTACGAACCGATTTCTTTTGCATCCACATACCCTTACGGAATTATACTCCTTGCGTCGATTGATACGAAAAAGTCTCGCCTCAGGTGAGGTGGGTGGGGAGTTGTATCTGGAACAACAAAAGAGAATATATATTCCGCGTTTTTTTTGTGGAATGCATTTTCGTCCGGTCGTAAAGCAGGGGAAAGTTTATGAAGCTTATGCTCGGTTTTTTTCTGTACCGATGCATCAACTGGAAACATTTGAACGAGGGCAGCAGGAGATACAAAATATATTGATCGTTCCTGATTCCAGACAGGCCATCAAAGTGATTCGAACTGAAATGATTCAACAACTACAGGATCATTATGCTCGTTCTGCTCGATCGGTTACGGTGGCTTATTTCAAACAAATACCCAATGGTGCAACCGGTCATGTGATTGTGTATCACAATTTTCATGAGTTGGTTCAATTGATCAAAGCAACGGATCTGCTGATTGGTGGAGATAGTTTACCCGTGCATCTTGCACAATTATTGGGGATACCACATCATATATTATATCCGGGTTCAAAGTCCACCGATTTTTTTACACCTTATTCCCTGCAACATCAAACCTATTATCGTTTTGAAGATCTGCAATCGGGAACCAATTTTTTAATGGATGGGCAATAATATTCATGGATATATCGTGGGTTCTGTTCGTGAGACGGATCGATTGGAAAATATCCGGCAATTGAAATCGCAGTTGCCCCTGCTTGAATTTGAAGAAGCCATTTATCCTGCTCATACCCATGTGCCCTTTAAGACAGCATTACTGGATTTGTCTTATGCCAGAACAGGTCATCGATTGCGCGAAGGAGAATTGGGTTGTTTGTTGAGTCACCGACAGGTATGGCGTAAGATTGTAAACAGTGATGCCGCTGCTTCTACTTTATTTTTAGTACTTGAATCGGATAGTTGTATTCAGGATCTGAGCGTTCTTGAAAAGCATTATCATGAGGTGTCTGGTCACTATGATCTCTTTTTTTGGGGTGCATGGGAGGGACATATGCAATTATTCCGAAGTACGCGCAGACCATTGGGTAGTGGGTATGATGTGGGTACACCCTTTATTAAAACAGTGTATTGTACCTACGGGTATTCTTTGAACAAAAAAGCGGCAGCTTATCTTTTAAAACAAACCGGAAAGATTACTCACCCTGTTGATCAGTTCAAATATTTTATAACAGACGAAACGATTAGCATAGGAGGCGTAATGCCGGAACTGATCAGTACGAATGGGAAAGAGACAAGTTATATCCGTTCACCCAGGAATCAATTCAAGGAACGTATTTTTTTGGGTTTACTTGATTTGAGAAATCGTATTTACTGCTATTTTAAATAATAGCATGTTGTGCTATTTATATCATCAGAATAAGATTAGGTATTTTAGCCTCTAGATATCGTAACTAAAGGCTTTCCCTCCGTTTACTTTTTTTCTTGATAAAAAAAGTAACCCTCCAAAGGCGGGCAAGCAAAAAAATCTCCACAGGAGTCCTTCGGACAAGGCTTCAGAAAAAAAGCTAAAATTTCCTTCGTTACGCTACAATGGATGTCCGAAGGACTCCTGTGGAGAAGTCTAAAACCCAACTTTTGTTCCTTGATTAGGCTAA
>OFDN01000401.1_pt1 | contig 36682 bp, 39 predicted proteins | sample 1520971 | NCBI WGS metagenome assembly OFDN01 (sample SAMEA94257418, study PRJEB24077) | hot springs metagenome | biome: Aquatic biome; feature: Geographical feature; material: Water | place: India | collected 2012-06-12 | depth 5 m | reverse complement strand
GTTTGATCCGCGGGAGCTGCCTTGCCCTCTGCAAAGCCGCTCTGCGGCGACGCATCGAAAGCCATCCTTTCTCTTTGCGGGAGGAACTGCGGGTTACGGGGGGCTGTGGGCAAAGGCGTCATTGTCCATCGCAAAGGTGACAACTGCCTGGGTGCGGGAGTTGGTGGTCAAGAGCGCGTCCTTTCATGTTGACGGCGGGCTCTTTCGAACCCGCGCAGCGGTTTGAGGATTTCGTAGCGCTTGCTCTTTCTCTTGGCGTGCTAGGCGGGCGTGACGGGATAGACGTTCAGGCGGGATCCGCGATATTGGGTGACACGGTAACGGGGCATTGGGTTTCCCTTCTCTCTCGAACCCATTTTGGGTTCGAGACGGCCCGCCATTCTTTTGCTTTAGGTAAACCGGCAGTTTGCGCGTGAAATCGAATAATGTTTGTATACAAAAAATGTATAGAATAGAATTAGCTGGAGTTTTTTTCAGTCGGGGCATCGAGGATAGCCTCCATGTCATCGGCATCGTTGGGAGCCTGCCGCTCGATGGGCTTGTTGCGGTTTTCGGCCACGAACTCCCAGAGGGCCTTGGCGATGAGAAAGCGTTTGCGGCGGTCGTCCATGATCGTGGGGCGTATTGATCGCAGTCCCTAGCAGCGTCATCGTCAATCCAGGCTTCGCTAGCATGCCTGATGCGCTGGATGATCGGCCGGCGGTCGCCATCAAGACTATAGATGAGAACATGCGGCCCGTGAGGATGCACACGGGAGGGTGGGGAGAGGTCGGCTCGAAGGCGGCCAAGCTCGGGGTTATCGGCGATGATATTGATTATCGACAGGAGCTTGGCGAGGTGATGTTCGGCTTGCTTCAAGCCGAACTGGACCAGACCGTGCAGAAATATCGCCTCGAGGTCATCAGCGGCGGCCCGGCTGAGATTATAGCGTGCTTTGTCGGTCATATTTGGCTTTGGCGTTAGCAAAGACGGCTTCGACACTCAGTGGGCTCACGCCGCTGGCAATTCCTTCATCGAGCAGGTTCTGGAGATGCGTCAGGCGCGCAGTGCGCTCCTGATCGCGGCGGATCAGCTCGCGCACGTAGTCGCTAGCGTTGCTATAGCCTTTTTGGGTTGAAGCCCATTGCTTGAGCGTATCGGGCAAAGAAATATTCATCGTAGCCATTTTTAAAAACTCCCTTATTCATTCTATGAGACAATAACAATGTTTGTCAAAAAAGCATTTGGCGAAAATTGACTTTATTAGGTTATTTACGATAAGCTATAGTCATAATAATTGAGTGTGGCAAAAGCATTGAAACAGGACGTAGAGAATTTCCCCGATCTGGAAGCGGCTTTTGAAGCCGTCAAAGGCGTGCTGTTCGGCCCGCTCGATGTGGCGATGGTCAAGCTGAAATTCAAAGAGATCGTTCAAGACGCCAAGGAAAAGCGTGAACAGGAGTTTTTCACGCTCGGAGGGCGTAGCTCTGCGAGCGACGACCACGCGGAGCGTGGTCGTAAGGAGCGGCAGGAGACCTTGCTGCTTCTTATCGCAAATGGGCGTTTGGCCGAGAAGCTGCGCGAAACATACAAAACCCTCGATGACTTTCGCGACAAAGCGCAGGAACTGCTCGAACGGATCGAGGGCCTGCTGAGAGACGCCCGCCGCGATTATCAGGCTCTCATGAACAATGCCGCCCGTCACCCTGTCACCGGCGAGAACTTCTTCCGCTATGCCGATGGCCGCATCGAAACTGAAGATGGTCGCGCGGTTGCGCCGGATGAAGTGCAGGGCGTGGATTTCAAAGGCAAGACGGCAGGCGAACACAAAGACGCCGGACAATCCCGCATCTCAGAACTGGAACAGTACGAGGAGGAAGTGACCGGCATCAGCCGCCGGGCTGAAACGCATCAAGAGCGGATCACCGACCCCGATCTTGACGAAGTCGAGCGGGAACAGGCCGTCAATCAGGCGGCTCAGGACGCGGACAGCATGCGGAAGCGACTGGATGAGATTGGCGGAAGGCTGGAGCCGAGAGCGGATGTAGATCGAGAAGCTCGTCCGGTAGAAACCCTTCGCTCTGCGAGCACATCAATCACGGTTCCATCCCTCTAGCCAATTACTTGGCAACGTATTTGAAGGAGCCGCACGCCTTCTCGAGGACAGCGACGATGACTCCTGTTGGATGGTGTTCAGGGAACCGACCCATCGCAGCTTTGACCGTTGGGTATCCGGCACCGTCATTGTCTGCCGACCAGCGCTTGATGCACTTTTCCTGCTCCGGGCTGTTGTCGCCAGCGATGACGATAGCCATCGTCACAGATGTAATGATGTAGCTCTTTTGCCCCTCGTGCGACCACGTAAGAAATTTTGCGCTCTTGAACTTGTCGTCTGCTACGGCGATGCCTGCCTGCGTACATACGATGGCACACAGACTTGCAATTGCTAGTGTTTTCCTGCTCAACATAAACGATCGTTATTGTAGAGGAGGGAAAACTAGCACGAGAATGGTAGGACGACACTTTGGAACTGGCGGAACTCCGCCGATCTTGGGCGCTAGCACTAGCGCCCCTAGCACCTCGTCAAAAGGGATCGATTTTGACGAGGTGACGTCATGACGAGATTCTTTCTCCCAAGCATAGAGGTGACCGGGCGCAGGATAGGCTACGCGCGGGTTTCCACCGCCGACCAGAAGCTCCGCATGCAGCTAGACGCGCTGAAGGCCGCGCAGTGCGAGCGCATCTTTAAGGACCACGGCGTTTCCGGCGGCAAGGCCAGCCGCCCCGGCCTCGACAAGGCGCTTAATACGTTAAGGCGCGGTGATGCCCTAGTCGTCCTCAAGCTCGACAGACTTGGCCGCTCAGTTCAACACCTCTCCGACCTGCTCGCGCGCTTTGGAAATGATGGCATTCACTTCTGCTCTCTGGCCGAAGGCATCAACACCACCACACCGGGCGGCAAGCTCGTCTTTCATCTCTTCGCCGCCTTCGCGGAATTTAACCGCGACATGATCCGGGAAAACACGGTCCTCGGACTAGCAGCCGCCAAACAGCGCGGCGAAAAAGTCGGCAGGCCGCGACTCCTTGATATCGAAGCCATCCTTGAAGGCCACCGCTGCGTGACGCAGTTCGGTATCCCCATTGGGCAAGTGGCCGAACGCCTAGAAGTTTGCCACGCAACGCTGACGCGCGGGTTTAAACGCGAGGGCCTGACTGTCTGTCATTAAATCTATCGCTAGGCGGAGTAACATCTTGCAAACCCGGCAGAGCTTTGTCCCAACCGGGCAAAACCCAACGCACTACATCGAAAAAATTTCAAGCGGTGATCGGCTATGCTTTGCAAGATGCTACGCTCTGCAGATGACCGTTTCCCGCCGCGCCGACCGCGGGTCTGCTAGTCAGCGGGCCTTCGTGGCAATGGGACAGTGTGGAGCGCAGCGTGCTGCGATCCTGACTCGGGATAGACCCATATGTCTGCAGGTAGCGGGAGCAAAGGACGCCAAACGAGGTTCGTGCCTGTGCCGCAGAGCACATGGAGATGCGCGGGCCCGATATCGCTCAGAATTGCAACTGATCCGCGGCGCTGGATGACCTGCAGGAAGATCTCCTCTGTTGTGAGGTCCGGTTCATCGGTCTCGATGAGGTCGGGGAGAGGCCAGGTGCCGGCGTAAGACCAATCGAGCGTCAATTCGGCCGGCACAGCCGCAGGGAGAATGGCGAGCAGGGAGAACGGGCCTTGCTTGGTGCTCTTGGCGAGGAAAGATCCAAGGGGATGCACGCAGACCCATTTGCGCTCCGAATATCCAAACGCCGCAATGAGCTCGTCATGCGGGCCGGAGCCGGGGTTTCGAGCTTCAAGCGCGGACAGTGCGATTTTCGCGACACTCGTGTGCTCTGTCTCATGGACGAACAAGGCGTAGCGCGAACAAAGCCGATCGCGGAGGCCGTGCCTGCTGCCCCATATTTCTTGCTGAAGCGGTGTTGGGACTAGTGGGCGGTTCATGAGCCGTCTTCCGATGTGCGGGTAGGTGGGACGGGCCCATATGCCAGTAACGCACTCGAGGCCGCAATCATATTGCGCGCAGATAACGAGTGACACTCACTACTATTCAAAATCAAACATTCAAAATCTGCCAAGCCTTGCAATTCGATTAAGTCAGCATTGCGATAATATCTTGCGAAAGCAGGATAATTATTTTGACATTTCAATGAAATATTCTGCATACTGTTTATATCGCGTTTTATGTTAAATGCTATAACTAGAAACAGAAAGAAAAGGAATGAGCGTCAAGCGTATATTTGGGTTTGATACAAATGTTTCCAGGCTTGCCCTGATGATCGCGCAATCAGCCTATGGGGCCTTTGCAAATAGCGGGAGGAAGACGGGGCGCAGCATATCGGCCTCATGGCCGGGAGCGCGGCAGAGGAGGCGCGGAAGGCTCTGCTTTACCGGCGTCAAACGCAACAGGGCTTGACGGAGGTCTGGGAGGCACCGAGCGGGTTCCGGGAACACCGGGTCGATGGCGTGACCGAGCGTTTCGACTTTGACGGGCGCATCATTCCGATCGGCGAAGCTCTGATCGAGCAGCTTCCGGGGCACGTTATCAAGACGCGCTCACGCGGCATTCTTTATATGCCGGACCTGGAGAAGAATGGAGCGCCCCCGGCACGCATCGGATGGTATGGCCTGTTGCCGGGCGCGCTGCCGAAGCCGCCCGTGCATGTGCCGCAGGCGCAGAGCGCTGCAAGCTCCGAAGAGGCGCCACAGCGCGAGAGCTTCTATCGACCTTTGCCTGATGTCTGGCGTTCGCAAGCACCCTCGGAGCTGCGAGAGAGCTTTTACCGGACCTTGCCGGAGAGGGCGACAGGGCCTCTTGCAGAGACGCCCAATCGGTACAGCACGGATCACCTCTATGTTCCGGAGCCTGGCGTGAGCGATCGCCGGATTCGCGGCGATGACAGTGAGCGGCAGCGGGAGCGGGAATGGATGCCCGAAGAACCCACCGGCGCTGGTGCCGGATGCGATCCCGAGGCTTATGAGAACGCGCGCGCAGCGGGCATCAAGAGCCTGGACGATACGGGCGGAGAGGTAGCTTTGATCCGCGTAATCGCCGATCCGCGCGGGCAACTTGAGCAGTTCGTGATGCCGGATGGGATTCGGGAATGGCACCTCAACGGTAAGCTGATTTACGCGGACGATTGGGGCCGTGGTGCGGGGCAGGACTATTACGAGGAAGCCCGCGCGCGCGGGCTCAGTGTCGATCTTGAGCCCTAGATCTACCGGGCTGGCGCTGTTTGGATAGGTGTGAATGGCGCGCCATTGTGCCAATTGCGCGCTGCCGACGGTCCGTTGTTTAGGCCTAGCGCGCCTAAGGCAACACCGCCTGTCATCGCTGCGAAACGCGGCCCGGCACCGATCATCCCCTGCCGCCAATGCCCCGGCCTCCCCTTCGCCCTTTCTTTTCCGGCCCGGCCTTGGGCGCAGAGACCTTCGAAAAGCAAAGCGAACTTGCGGTGGCCCCGAGCATCGAAGGATCCGGGAGCAATCCTCTAGGCACCGTGTTTGGCGGCCTGGAACGCACCCGTGATTGCGGCGATGACGGCTTGGCTGGAGGTTCCCGCAGGGGGAACGATGCGATCGGCCTCGATGAGGAATCCAGCCTTACGGAGTCCGGCAAGCGTTCTGGCGCTTATGGCGTGGTTGTCCTGAGCGGCCAAAGCCAGATGCGGATATCCGGTGATGGGCAAGCGTTTTGACAGCATGTGGTGGTGGTAAAATGCTTCGGTGCCACTCGCAAATGTGGAAGTTTATGATTCACGCCCGGTGCTAAGAGACCCTCCTTGCGGCAACGATCGTCACCCGCATGGGCGGAGACGCGGCTCAAGCGGCTCCGATAGAGCGTGACCCTGCCTGTAAAGGGAGGGGGACGCCCCCGCACCGCGATTGAATGACTCTCAAAGATGTCGGCTGTTCGAAATGGGGGAGAAATTCCGACCGATGGCCTTGAGCGTGACAAGCCGGTTCTTGCCACCAGACGGGATATCAACAGAAGGAGAGAAGGCGGAGGACAGGGGCAGGTTTGCCCGGGCGCGCGCAATGTTTCCGGGATAAAGTAAGCACACGGCGTATCTCGGAGAGTGAAGGCGTTGCGTAGAGGGAGATTGCAATGAGAAGCCGCAGCAGAACGTTCGTCGAGAGTTTCAACGGGCGGTTTCGCGACGAGCTGTTGAACGAGACGCTGTTCTCCACGCTGCGCGACGACTACACATGGTCACGCCACGCACGACGCGTCGCGCAACGCGATTATGCGGGTTGGCAGCGATCTTCGTCGCGTTTGCGCTGGATCAGGCTACAAAGCTTTGGGCGCTGGCAGCACTTGGGCGTGGCGACGTTTACGCGGTGCCCCCAATCTTCAATCTGCGCCTCAGCTTCCACCAGGGCATTTCCTTCAGCCTGTTTACCGAGACGTTCACGGAGAGGCCGCTCATGCTGGCCGGCATTACCTTGGCCATGAAGGCGCTGCTCGGGGTTCAGTTGCTCCGATCACCTGTGCCCATGCATCTTTACTGGCTTGGCGGCAACTTTGCCAGCAGGCGGCTTCGCGTGGTCATGAGGAACGGCATACGGCGTGCTCTTGGGAGGGTAACGCCAGATCGTATTGGCCTGGGCGCCGCCAACGAGTGTTGCGGAACTGATAGCAGCGGCTGCGAAGGCGAGAATAATCCGGTTCATGTTTTTCTCCTGTGCAATGGAGTTAGATTTCTTAAGACGCTCGGCAGCGAGATCGGTCTCGTTTGCGATGTCCATGCACAGAAGTTAGGTGAAGGGTGCTACCGCGAGATTGCGCGAATGTTTCTTTTGATTGCAGGGACGGTCGTGAAAATTTTGAACTCGCGGAACCGGCAGGGTCGGTCTTGAGGGCTTAGGAGCGCTCCACTTTCGCCAAAACCACCCTCACCAAGAGGCCGCCTTGGGGACGGTTATTAAGCTCTAGTGTACCGCCGTGGCTTTCGATGACGCTTTGCGCAATCGTAAGACCGAGCCCTGTTCCGCCGGTATCGCGGCTGCGTGAGGCTTCGATGCGATAGAAGGGCGCGAGAACTTTCTTCAGTTCATCCTCGGGAATGCCCGGCCCCTCATCCTCAATCTCCAAAGTGACGTTCTGCGACGTGGCCAGCACGCGAACAGTTGCGTTTTGACCGTACTTCAAGGCGTTTCCGATCAAATTTGCGAATGCACGCTTAAGCGCAAGGCGGCGGCCGGTAAAGATTGCCTTGTCTTGCCGTTCGAGTGTCACCGCCTGACCCTGATCAGCAAAGTCATCGCAGATGGTCCGGACAATGGCGCCAAGATCGAGCCGTTGGCGCTCTTCGCCGGTATGATCGCTGCGCAGGAATTCCAAGGACGAGCCGATCATCTGCAGCATGTCATCGAAATCGGTTTCGATGGCGCGGCGCACGTCTTCGTCGGCAACATCCTCCAACCGCAAGCGCAACCGGGCTAGTGGTGACTTTAGGTCGTGGGAAATCGCTGCAAGCATGAGGGTGCGCTCGTCAACGAGTTTTTTGACGCGCAGTTGCATTTCATTGAATGCAGCCGCCAACTCGCGCACTTCTTTCGGGCCGTCGACTGGGATCGGCTGTGGTTCGCTTGCGACGTAGACACGTTTGGCCTCTTCGGCGCATTTACGGATTGGTTGTGTCACGCTCCGGGCCATGCCGAGGGCAATACCCAAGACTCCAAGCGCCATCAGAGCCGTTGATACAATGATCGCCCCCGTGGAATTATGCGAACCGCCAAGCACTGCGATGTTGGTGTTGACCCACCCGCCATCTGGCAATCGCATCGAAACAAGGGTCAAGTGCGGATCGGTGCGGGTGCCTGTTCCTTGCGCTGGCGTCCCGACGATGAGGCCGCCGTCCCGATGGGTTTCTGTGCGTTTTTCGATCTCAGACTGCAAAGCGCGGGCTGAACCGGTCATAACCGGAGGGGCAACAGCCAACGGGACCGTGCTGTAGTGAACCTCCAACGCGCCCCCGGAAAGTGTATGGGCGGTTTCCTCTCTTTTTTCAGCGGGAAGCCAGCTTAACGTCGATTTGATTGAGACGAGCCGCTCTGCCGTTCGCGCGGCGTTCGTCAATCCCACTTCCGAATCAAGACCTAGTTGGTAGGCCCATATGCTGGCCAAATGCAGTGCTATGAGCCCAAGCAAAAGAACCGCGATCGTGCGCCCGGCAATGGTGTCAGGTACCAGTCTCATGCGACCTCCGCCCGCAGGCGTATCAGACGCGCTTTACTGTCGGCACGAACATGTAGCCTGCGCCGCGTACCGTCTTGATCATTCCGCCTTCATCCGCACTTTCAAGCTTGCGCCGCAAACGGCTGATTTGAACGTCTATGCTGCGATCAAAACCCGTTGCGACCCTGTTGCGCGAAAGGTCGAGCAACTGTTCCCGCGTCAGAACACGCTGCGGGCTTTCGACAAAGGCTAGCAGCATATCGTACTCGCCCGTGCTGAGATCAATCACGATCCCTTCGGGGTTCAGCAGTTGTCGTTTGCGCGTATCCAAAACCCACCCCTCAAACGCGTAGGCGCCAGCGCTCAGCGGCTGAACGATGTGCGGGGACACAGAAGCTCGGCGGAGAAGGGCACGGACTCGCGCGAGCAATTCTCGTGTGCTGAAAGGTTTGGCGAGATAATCGTCAGCGCCAAGCTCCAGTCCAACAATCCTATCGGTTTCATCCCCCTTTGCTGTCAGCATCATTATGGGGGTCGAGGATGTTTTGCGCAGTTCCCGGCAGAGGTCGAGGCCTGAAGGCCCAGGCAACATTACATCGAGGATGATAAGGTCAAATACCACGAGCTTGAGGGTATCATTCATCTCACGCCCATCGCGGACGCCCGTCACGCGATAGCCTTGGGCGCGGAGAAACTTGGCGACGAGCTGGCGAAGTTGTCCGTCGTCATCGACAATCAGAACATGGGCATCCGTGATCGAGGCCGGCGGCGCACTGGCATCGCGCTCATCGCGCTCTGAGGCTGGAAGATCTGAGGGAGACATGCGTGTTTCCGCCGGGGCAACATCTTTATTCTGCAGATCATATTATAACAGCCCAGGCCGGTTGTGCGTCTCTCGGTCGACCTGGGCTGCGCAATCAATCATTTGCCTTTTTCGAGGCTCATTACGGTCAGCTGACCGTTGACCTTATCCGCCGTGAACTTCACGGCGTCACCTGCCTTTGCAGCCTTTAAGAGCGCAGTATCCGATGCTTTGAAAACCATGGTCATCGGATCCATCTGCAAGTTTGGAATGGCCTGATGATCGATCGTGATCTTGCCGGCGGCCTCATCAACCTTCGTCACGGTGCCGCTGACCTGCGGCAGGGACGCGGCCGGCTTTTCTGCAGCAGTCGTATCCGCCGCCTGATGCATCGCGGGGTCATGAGTATCACCTGCGCTCGCCACGCCCGGAGGTCCGGCGAGAAGCAAAGTAGCAACGGCCAGTGCGTATCCGATTTTCATGTCTTGAACTCCTTCGTTTGAATTAATCGTGTTGCGTTCGATATTGATTTATTTGTCCGATACGACGACAACGCCCTTCATGCCGGCTTCGGAGTGGCCGGGAATAAGGCAGGCGAACTCGAAGGTTCCGGCCTTGGAGAATTTCCACACGATCTCTGCCGAGCCGCCGGGTTTCAAGCGGCGTCCGTTGGGATCGTCATGCTCCATCTCCGGGTTTTTCTGCATAGCGATGCGGTGCTTCGCATTCTTCTCGACGCTGTCGAGCATGAACTCGTGATCGAGCGCACCGCTATTGGTGATCACAAACTTGACCTGCTCACCGGTCTTCACGATCACTTCGTGCGGATCGTAGGCCATGGCGCCATTGCCTTCGGTCATGGCAATAGCGATGGTCCGCGCCGGCTTAGCAGGATCACCAGGCTCGCCCGCGTCGAAGGCTTTGTGCGTATGCCCGGTCTCTCCCGGCTCTGCCGCGACTATCGTAGCGGCAAACGGCAGAGCCAGGGTTGCTGCCATTAACAGCAGACACTTCGACTTCTTGATCCGCGTTCTCATAGAAATATCCCTCAACCAACTGCACCGATCGCGCCAAATGACGCTAAGGACCGCGCTCTACCGCTTTATGTCTCGATTGTTACAAATTGTTTCTTTGCAGCGTTTATCGCGTCCTTGCGACGACCGGTCTGTGAGCTCGCAAGGGGGACGGGCGATGCGTAACAGCCGGTTCAGAGGGGAGCATCGGCTGCAACCGGAAGCGAGGCGTTAGACAGCGGACGTGTGCCGCAAGCACCGCATCAGCGGCCGCACGGACCCGGTACCCCGTCGCTTGAAGGCGCTTAAGGTGATTGCGAACACACGCGAAACGGTAGGGACGAGATCCGCCAATCAACCTGGGCTCACGTGAGCAGCCTACGTGAGTAGAGATAATCAAGCAGGAGATGGCAGCTGAACAAGAACCGGAGATCAAACCGACACGGCAGCGTTCGCGGGAGCCTGCAAAAGCTTAACGTTGTGCCTGAAGTTCGCCTATTATCGCTCGCATCTGAGCAATTTCACTCTTCTGCGCGCTTATAATGCCGTTGCAGAGTTGTTGCACTTTCGGAACTTGAAGTTCGGCCTCTTCACACATGAGGATGGCGCCAGCATGATGCGGGATCATCGATTTTAAGAGCTGCTGATCGTCGATTGCGACTTGCTCACGGATTCCCAGCCAGAAACCAAGAAGCGCAATCAGCCCGACAGCAGACAAAGCAATATTCAGCTGGCTGTTAGGGTACATTGACCGCATCAGCCATAGCTCGATCAGCAGCATTGGCGCAGTCATCAGGCCAGCCATATAAAATTGGTTTATGTTCGGAACGACGTTCTCGAAAGTGTTGACCATCGCGTACATCAGCGTGAACATTGCCGCGAAAGAAATCAGAAGCATGAGTGCGAGACGCCAATACGGACTGCCAGTGTGGGCGCCATGGCCCGTCGCGTTGTCGCCGCTGCCAACCGCCGATCCATGCCGCGCAGTTCCGGTTTTTTGAGGAGGAGTGGTGGGATTGTGGGGCGTGTGTTGATCGCTCATGCGCGACAGCTCCTTACTCTCTAGCACTGACAATTGCACTTAGTGACCAGAATGCCCGCCCGGCTTGACAGCCTTCAATTCGATTTCCGAGGCGGGCGCGCCAGGTTCGGTCGTCGCCGCTGGTTCTGCCGGACCGCGAACGGGATTGGAAAGTTTTGACGGATCGCCCGTCCACTTGAAGGCGACGGTACCTTCCGGATTCTTGTACCAGCCGGGGTCCTTGTAGTCGTTGCGGTCAAGCCCCTCGCGTACTTTGACGACCGAAAACATGCCGCCCATCTCGACCGGGCCGAATTGAGCGAACCCCGTCATCATGGGCAACGTATTGTCCGGAAGCGGCATCTCCATCTCGCCCATGTCCGCCATGCCGGCGCCCCCCATCGGCATATAGCCTTTGACCATCTGGGACATACGCTTCTTAAGCTCGGATTGATCGACGCCGATGAAATTTCGCAACTCATGCCCCATAGCGTTCATCGTGTGGTGCGCCTTGTGGCAGTGGATCGCCCAGTCGCCCTCGTAGATCGCGTCGAATTCGTAGGCGCGCATTTGTCCAACGGCGCAATCGATTGTCACCTCAGGCCACCGGGCTTCGGGACGCACCCAGCCGCCGTCCGTGCAGGTGACCTCGAAATGATAGCCGTGCATGTGGATGGGATGGTTCGTCATCGTGAGATTCCCGAAGCGGACGCGCACGCGATCGCCCTTGCGTACGACAAGCGGGTCGATCCCAGGGAATACGCGGCTGTTCCAGCTCCACAGATTGAAGTTCAGCATTTCCACAACGCGCGGGACATAAGAACCCGGATCGATATCATAGGCGTTCAGCAGGAACACAAAATCACGGTCGACACGCATGAACTTCGGGTCTTTGGGATGGACGACAAAGAACCCCATCATGCCCATGGCCATCTGGACCATCTCATCGGCGTGTGGGTGATACATGAATGTACCGGACTTCGCGATCTGCCATTCGTACACGTATGTCTCGCCCGGCTTGATGTGGGGTTGGCTCAATCCGCCAACGCCATCCATGCCGCTCGGCAGGATCTGCCCGTGCCAATGAATGGTCGTGTGCTCGGGGAGTTTGTTGGTAACAAAAATCCGCACCTTGTCGCCCTCCACCACCTCGATCGTCGGGCCGGGGGACTGACCGTTGTAGCCCCACAGGTGCGCTTTCATTCCGGGCGCCATCTCGCGCACGACCGGCTCAGCGACCAGATGGAATTCTTTCCATTCGCCATTGATCCGCGGTGGGAGTGTCCAGCCGTTCAGCGTTACGACCGGCTGATAGTCCGGTCCGCTCGCTGGAGCTACCGGAGCCTGAGTGGCCGGCGACCCTTGAAACTGCGCTTCTGGCACGGCAGCATGGGCCGACCGCCCGGTGAGCTTGGCCGCACCCAGCAGCGCAAGCCCGCCCGTCGCGGCCATCATGTCTCTACGAGATACCGTCATCTTGAACTCCTTTCGCGATGCCGTTATCCGCCCGAACCAGCGGCCACCGCTGTTGGTGCAACACCGCTCTCGCGTCCTCCGAGCACGGCGGTGTGCAAATCGACTTTGGCCAGCCAGAAATCGCGCCGCGCGGTCGCAGCCTGCACATTCGTGTCGATCCGGGCCCGGGCGTCCGCGAGCAACTGGAAGACATCGACAAGCATCCCATTGTAATTCAGCAGGGTTTGCTCGGTAATAATCTGGCGAAGCGGCAGGATCTCCCGCTCGTAGTGACGAACCACATCATACGTCCCGCGATAAGCCTGATAGGCCTGCCTTGCCTCGGACCGCACATTCACTGCTTTTTCGATCAAACGGTTGACGGCGCCCATATAGGTTTCTTCGGCACGTCGCGTCCGCACTTCGCCGAAGTCGTAGATTGGAATCTGGAAATCGACATCGAAGCCGCGCCAGCGAACTTTCTCGGTCCGCTGCGTTTCTGTGCGAACCAGCGTCGGGCCCGGTCCGAGCGCGTAGTCGATGTCCGTAACCTTGTTCTTTTCGATACGACGAATGCCCCGAACCTCCAGCACATCGATGAATCGAGTTGCGCGCGTGAGGCCGAATTCCTTGGCCAGGATAGCGATCTCCATACGTGCGATTTCTAGATCGATGCGGGAAACCACAGCCTCGGTTTCAATGTCGTCTTCAAATTTCGGTTTCGCGGGAAGGGCGGGCAGTTTATCCGGCAGATTATATTTGAGCTGAACCCCCCACAGACCAAGGCTCTGATTGAGCCGCTCCCGTTCCAGACGCTGTGTCAGGCGCGCCTGGGCCAATTGGCCGCCAACCTCAGCCGTGAAAGCGTGCTCGCGTGCTTGATCCAGCTTTGCCATGCCGCCTGTCTCGCCAAGCTTCTTGGCGAAATCAGACACGGTTTCGGCCGACGTTACAGCCTGTCGCAAGAGGACGACCTGCTCGTTTGCCGCCACTGCCCGATAGTAGCCGCGGCGCGCATCGGCCGCAATTTTGAGTGTCTCATCGACCGCGCGTTTTTGTGCCTGAAGGAAGCGATCTTCTGCTATCTCGCGCCGGCGTGGCAGGGTCAGAAGACCCAACACATTCTGCAGGATCTGCGCCTCAATCTCGATCGACGAGGGCTGGATGAGGCGCGACAAAGTGACGGTTGGCGAGGGCGGCAGGCTCGCCTCAACCATCATCGCTTCCGACACGCCGAGTTCGTTGTAGGCGGCTTGCAGTCCGCGGTTGTTCACAAGCGCGATTTGTACGGCCGCATCGGGCGTCATCGTGCGCGAGAGAAGCTCGGCCACGCGCGCCTCCGCCGCAGCGGCGTCATGCTCATCGTGAATTTTCGCGGCGGGTTGACCAATCGCCGCGGTCGAAAGGTCGCTCACAAGGCTCATGCCGCCATCAGGCGAGAACTGCGCGCAGCCTCCCGACACTACGATCGAACTTGAAGCCAACCCCATCATCAGTCTCTTCCAAACGCCACGATGCCTGCCCCAACCCATGAGCGATCCCCCGGTGGTCCGTAATATCGCGACGCCTTCCCCCGAAGGCCCACGTCGTCAACGAATCAGCTTCTTCAGTGTTGCATGCCTGGCATGGGCTCCATCGCTTCCGGCTGAGCCGGGGCTGGCGAAGGATCGGGCGTCGTTTTCGGCTGCTGCTGGTCGGGCGGTAGTGCGCCCGGTGGCGCCACCTGGCGATTGATCTGACCCCAAGGCCGCGGTTCAACAGGCCGATAGCTTTTGATACCCGCCGCAATCGATCGATAGGGTTGGGCCGGAACAGCAACGGGCTCATCAGGCATAGGACCGACCTGCGGCCACGCTGGTTCCCGTTCACCCCAGCCTGTGAGGCTCAGCAGCGCGAAAAAGGCAATCCACAGTCTGATCATGAGGAGGTCCTAGCTCTGCATGCGGTCGCCATGCCGTTAGAAAAAACAAGCTTGGACCGCACTCTAATCGGCGAAGACGATTCGCGGTGTTTCGCGTTTATTACAAAATATTTCAGTGGCACTCAGGCGAATTGCATCGCTGAAGATCGTGATAGGATCGAGCCCTGACGGCGGCGTTCCAAGCGGCCTTAAGCCAATCACCGGACGCAGCCCCCGCCCGCAGACGGTCATCGTGGATAGCCTTCCATGACCAGTAGAACAGCGATCACCATTGTTTTGCTACTCTCCATCAATACCCTGGATACACCGTGTGCTGGAGTGGAAACCGATATGCCAGCCGTCGAACCCTGGCATGGTGACTTCGCGGATCGCGATGCTCATTCCGCCTTTCACAACGATCGTGGCTTACGCTTCTATCAAACGGGACGCCTCGACAAAGCCATCGAGGAGTTAAGCACGGCCATCGAGGTGCAGCCGGCCGCATCGTTACCGTATTACAACCGCGGCAATGTTCATTTCCGGCAGCGGCAATTCGAGCGCGCTGTAGAGGACTACTCTCAAGCCCTACGCCGCAGCCCGGATCATGTCATGGCGATGGTCAACCGCGGCAGCGCCCTCTCAGCGCTTGGCCGCCTCGATGAGGCGCTCGCTGATTACAATGCTGCCTTTGCCCGGGAGCCAGACAACACCTACGTGCTCTTCAATCGCGGCTTCCTTCGCGGAAAGCGGAAAGAATACCGGGAAGCAATCGCAGACTTTACGCGCGTGATCGAGCGCGACCCCAACGATGGCGATGCCTATCGCATGAGAGCCGCTGCCTACGCATCCCTCGGGGATATGGCGAAGGCATTGCAGGACCGAGACACCGCCCTGAGGTTGGGGCCAGTCAAGAAGACCAACGCAAAATAACCGGCATTGCACTCAAGGTGATCGGGGAGTGCACGAGCGGTCAACCGCCTAATCGTTGACGAAATTGCTGCCGAAGCGGCGTTTCGCGTTCGATTGCTGCGCCAGCACGCCGAGATGTTCAAAATTATGTGTCTGGCCTCGAGCACCGACTGTATCGGCATTTTCGATGGCCAAAGGAACGGAAAGCAAATGTCTGGGCCTCGTGCCCTTGATGAACGACCGGGTCACAACCATCGCACGCGATACCGACTCGCCGCCAAGCGGCAGGTCCCCCTTTGATTTGTCCTTTTTTTACCATCGGACACTGTTTGACGGCGGCCTCGGTCTTCCTCAATCATTTTGGAAGGCTCCCGTGCGACCTTCGGCCAAAAATGTAAAGGCCGAACCCATGAACGAGAACCGGCAAGCCGGAAGCCTCATCCCGGAAGACAACAGCTTCGGCGCGGTACGACTGGCTGCGGCTCTGGCCGTGGCTGTGAGCCATGCTGTCGAGATCACGGTCGGCCACCTGTCCTGGGACTATGTGCAACAGACCACCGGCTATACGCTCGGCCAGCACGCGGTGCATGTCTTCTTCATCTTGAGTGGCTTCCTGGTGACGGCAAGTCTCATGCGGACGTCGGACCTGACGCGGTTCGCTGTCGCGCGGGTGATGCGGATTTTCCCGGGGCTCATCGTGTGCGCGATTTTCACGGTGGCGGTGCTGGGACCGTTGATAACGGTTTGCCCGTTATCAAGCTATTTTGCCGACACGGGCATTCTGAAATACCTCGCAGAGACCACCCTGCTAATAACGGGACGGGCGGAACTGCCCGGTGTTTTCACCAGCAATCCGCTAGCCGGCCAGGTCAATAATTCGGTCTGGACGCTCAAGTATGAGGTGCTTTGCTATGCCGGTCTGGGGCTTGCATTCGCTGCGGGTATGCTGCGAACCGGATTTCGGAGCCAAGCCTGGCTGTGGCTGGCGATATTTGTGTTCGCCGCGTCTTATTTGCTTCCTGGCCTGATCGAAGCGAAGACCGGGCCCGACGTGATCCGCCGCTTCGGACTTTGTTTCGCGTTAGGCTCTGCGGCGTTTTTCGCCCGACACTACACGGGAAAGCTTTGGCTCGTGGTCATAAGCTTGGTCGCGCTGCTCGCATTCTGGTCGACGCCGCTCATGGTGCCAGTCATGGTCTGGTTTGAGGCCAGCGTGGTGTTCTGGCTCGCGAACCTGCGGTGCCCATCCTTGGCCAGGGTCACACTAAAGCATGATTTGTCGTACGGAATTTATCTCTATGGATGGCCGGTGTCCCAGGCGCTGGTGCAGCTTATGCCCAATGCTATGCCGGTCCAGATAGCCGCCCTTACGCTCCTCATTCTGGTCCCCCTTGCTGCCGCTTCATGGCATTTGGTCGAGAAGCCGGCCCAGCGTCTTGGGCATAAGCTGGCGCGACCGCGACCGTCTGGCGCATGGGCGAGGGCGCGCGTGGGGTGGCCGGCACTTCCGACCGCAGCAAACGTAAAGCAAACATAACACGCGGGGACCGGGAACCGGAATTCACGTGCTCAAAGACGGACAACTTTAGACGCGGCTGTTCCGAAGCCGCAGTGCGTTTGCCACGACGCTGACAGAAGACAGCGCCATGGCTGCTGCGGCAATGATAGGAGACAGCAGAATGCCGAATGCCGGATAGAGAACGCCCGCGGCAACCGGAACGCCGGCAGCGTTATAGACGAAGGCGAAGAAAAGGTTCTGGCGGATGTTCGCCATGGTCGCGGCCGAGAGATGCCGCGCGCGCACGATGCCATTGAGATCGCCCTTGAGGAGGGTCACGCCCGCGCTTTCCATAGCAACATCTGTTCCCGTGCCCATGGCAATGCCGACATCGGCGGCCGCCAGAGCGGGAGCGTCATTGATGCCATCGCCCGCCATGGCGACTACGCGCCCCTCTCGGCGCAGACGTTCGACGATCTTGCCCTTGTCTTCGGGCAGGACTTCCGCTTCCACATCGGCGATACCGAGCTTCTCGGCAACGGCCTTCGCCGTCGTCGCGTTATCCCCTGTCAGCATGATGACGCGGATGCCGGCATCTTTGAGCGCTGAGACGGCTTCCGGCGTCGTTGCCTTCACGGGATCGGCGATGGCCAGAATGCCAACGGCTTTCCCATCGATAGCGACAAAGATGGCTGTGGCACCATCCCTGCGGAGTTCGTCAGCCGCATCGTCAAGCTCTCGCGTTTCGATCTTTGCCTGTTCCATGATGCGGACATTGCCGATGACGATGCGTTTGCCATCCACGAGGCCAGTGACCCCCTTGCCGACCGGAGAGTCGAATTCCGAAACAGCGGAGAGTTCCAGTCCTCGCTCCTTTGCGGATCGGACGATGGCTGCGGCAAGCGGGTGCTCACTGGCAATTTCGAGACTGGCAGCCAGGCGCAGAAGTTGGTTCTCCTCGATGCCGGACGTTGTGCGAATGGCGACCACGCTCGGCCTGCCTTCTGTTAGCGTGCCGGTCTTGTCGATGACGAGCGTGTCGACTTTCTCCATGCGTTCGATGGCCTCGGCGTTTTTGATCAGAACGCCCGACTGAGCGCCGCGTCCGACGCCGACCATGATCGACATGGGCGTTGCGAGGCCAAGCGCGCAGGGGCAGGCGATGATGAGCACCGAGACGGCGGCGATCAGGCCGTAAGTGAAGCGCGGCTCGGGTCCAAATAGGCCCCAGGCGGCGAACGCCAGCAGCGCAATGGCGATGACGGCCGGGACAAACCACCCGGAGACTTGATCGGCGAGCTTTTGAATAGGAGCGCGGCTTCGCTGTGCTTGCGCCACCATTTGCACGATCTGAGCGAGCATGGTTTCGCGGCCAACCTTGTCGGCGCGCATGATGAAAGCGCCTGACTGGTTCATCGTGCCGCCAATGACCTTATCGCCTGCGGTTTTCGTGAGCGGCATGGACTCGCCGGTCACCATCGACTCATCGATGGCGCTGCGCCCCTCCAAAATTTCACCATCGACCGGCACGCGCTCACCCGGACGCACGCGGAGGTGATCTCCGACCTGAACGACATCAAGGCCGACATCGGATTCCGACCCGTCAGCAGCAATGCGGCGCGCAGATTTCGGAGCGAGGTCGAGGAGTGCGCGGATAGCGCCGCTTGTTTGCTCGCGTGCCTTCAGTTCCAATACCTGTCCGAGGAGCACCAGAACCGTGATGACGGCAGCGGCCTCGAAATAAACTGGTACAGCGCCATCCCCCATCCGCATGGAGGCAGGGAACAGGTCAGGAAATGCGGTTGCGATGACGCTATAGACCCAGGCGACGCCGGTTCCCATGGCGATCAGCGTGAACATATTGAGGTTGCGTGTCTTGAGCGATGCCCAACCGCGCTCGAAGAACGGCCAACCGGCCCACAGCACAACCGGTGTGGCGAGAAACAGCTGTAGCCAGTTGGATGTCGACGAGCCGATCCATTGATGCAGCCCGGTCAAATGCCCTCCCATTTCGAGCGCGAAAACCGGAAGGGTCAGCGCAAGACCGATCCAGAACCGTCGCGTCATGTCGGCCAGCTCAGGATTGGGTGCCGTATCCGCGCTGACAGTCTCCGGTTCGAGAGCCATGCCGCAGATCGGGCAGAAGCCCGGACCCGGCTGGCGCACTTCGGGGTGCATCGGGCATGTATAGATAGCGCCCTCGACAGCAGGCGGCGGGATTTGATCCCCAAGGTACTTGGCCGGGCTGGCTTCGAACTTGGACTTGCAGCCCGCCGAGCAGAAATAAAACGGATGCCCCTCATGCAATGCGCGGTGCTGCGCCGTGTGAGGATCAACGGTCATGCCGCAGACAGGATCCCGGATGACATTTGGCGACGACGCGGGCTGCGCGTGGTCTTGATGACCGCCATGATCATGCGAGCAACAGGATGATTTCTGTTGGGAGCGTTTATCAGAAGAACTAGCCATAACAACCTCATTACAATAGAACCCCCGGGGGGTATTCGCTTGACACCTACACCCCGTAGGGGTATAAGTCAAGAATGGAAAGAGAGACGAGCGAGCTGTGTCTCAAGCGGCTGACAAAGATCGAGGGCCAAGTGCGCGGCATTTCGCGCATGGTTCAAGAGAAGCGTTACTGCATTGACATCATAACGCAGATCTCAGCGGTTCGTGCTGCCCTGAGGAAGGTCGAGGAGGCCGTTCTCAAGGATCATGTCGGGCATTGCGTCGAACATGCCATCGCAAGCGGAAATGCCACCGAGCAGCGTAAAAAAGTAGCTGAACTGATGGAGGTCTTGGCCCGTTCGGACAGATAAACGATTAGAGTGAGTGTACACGCGTATTCTGGTACTTGATTAAGTGACATTAACTGAGAGGACGAGGCGTGAGCCTAAGGCTGGCAATCAAGGGATTTATCGTGGTGGTGGCCGTTATGTTCGGCACCATGGCGAACGCCTTTGCCCATGGCGGCCACGCTCACGCGCAGATGTCACCCACCTCAGTAGTGGCCGCAACCCGTGGAGCACCAGTAACGGCGCCAGCTGAGGCTCAGATATCCGCCGCGATTTTAAAAGTTTCATCCACCAAAACGCATGCACCCGTTGACCTTGATCAGGCGGCAAAGCCGGCGCGATCGCATCCGGACGGGGCGATCTGTGCGACGGGCGCCTGCTGCTGTCAGGGCGCATCTTCGTGCGGAGCGAGCGGGCATTGCGGTGCCTCCATGCTTCCCGGCCAATCCGATTGGACACACAATCTCGGCAACCACATGCGCTATTATTTGGCGCGGTTGGGCCGGGTGTTGCCCGACGTCGTTATCGGTCTCGATCGACCGCCTAAGGTCTGATTGCTGCTCTGCTGCGGCAGGGCTTGTGCGCCGCTTGGTCCGCCGTCTGCGGTCCGGCGCCCCCATTCCTCGATTTAACATTTTGCGGCTCCGTGACCTCGGTCACTGACCGCCAGCCTCTCCGATCCGCGCCCGTGGCTTTATAGCCCCGCATGTCGGACGGTGAGCTGAACCGTCAAACGAAAGGAGTTCAGTCATGGGACTCGTCAAAATTTGTGCTGTTGCGCGGTTGCGAGCGAACCGCGTCGCCATCCTCGCCTCAGGTCTGATGCTGGCGGCCACTCAAGCCTCCGCTCACATCATGCCTTGGCGTGAGGGGGTTTCGCGGCAAACCGGCTTCGGCACTTGCGCCAAAGGTCCGTGCCTCAAGCGCACGGATTTCAGCAAAAGCGTTCCGCACGTCCACCTCGCCGTAAACGGGCGAGACAGCGTTGTGCTGTGCACGGGCCTACAGCGAAAGCCGAGCGCGTGCGCGACAAGCGCGCGGCACCCGTAAACGCAAAAATCAAAGTCAAACTTACTCACCGAAAGGACATTACGATGAAAACTAGAACACTCCTCCTCGCAGCGGCCCTGCTGTTTGCGCCTGCCGCAGCTAACGCCGAAGACGGCTGCTGCAAGACTATGGGCAAAGGCGGCGACATGAACTGTATGCAAAAGATGGCGGATGCCGGTGGCTCACACGACATGCATGGCATGCACGACATGAAAGCCGCAGAAGCCCCGAAAAGCGAAGCCGCAGCGGCCTTCGCAGCCGTCAACGCGAAGATGCACAAGGACATGAGCATGGAGATGACCGGCGATGCCGATGTCGACTTCATGAACGGCATGATCCCGCATCATCAAGGCGCGATCGACATGGCCAATGTGCTTCTGAAGTACGGCAAGGACCCCGTTACACAGAAGCTCGCCGAGGACATCATCAAGGCGCAGGAAAGCGAGATCGCCATGATGAAAGACTGGCTCGCTAAGCGTCAGAAATAACAAAGCAAGGCGAGAGCGAGGATTCGGTCATGATGAAAAACATAAACACAATCGAACGCGGACGCAGTGCCGTAAAGGCATTGGCCGCGTTACTATTCATCGCAGCCCTATCGCTCGCTCCGACCTTTGCTTTCGCTCATGGCGACGAGGATCACGGCGATGAAAAACCCGCTGTGGCTTCATCGTCAGGGCCGCGCATCGATGCGCATTCCAACGATTTCGAGCTGGTCGGCATCCCAACTGCGCGGGATGGCGGCAAGCTCATCGTCTATCTGACTGAGTTCTGGTCGAACGAAGGCGTGACCGGGGCTTCGATCGAGATGACGCGCGGCGATGAAACGATCACCGCAACGGGCTCCAAGGGCGCCTATGAGTTCAAAGCTCCATGGGTGATCACGCCCGGTCACTACGACCTTACCTTCTCGATCTCAGCGGGTGACAAGTCCGACCTCTTGATTGGACGCCTCGATATCCCTTCCCCGCCGCCAGTTGAAGCGTCCCATGACAGCGTGTGGGACCACATCGTCCCGCACGGAACGCAATTGCCCGACATTCCGCTTTGGATGCTGGCCGGGAGCCTGGGATTTGTAGTGCTCCTCTCCCTGCTGGCGCTCAAAGGCCCGCGTTCCATACGCACTGCCGTTTTGGTGGTAGCCGCAGCGTCCGGCCTCAGCACTGTCGCTATGGCCGCCGTTGTTCTGACCAATGGTGTGGGGGGCGCTAGTGACGGAGGTGTCACAGCTCAGGCCGTTCTCGACCTGCCCGAAAGCTCACGGCGAACGGAAGATGGCGCGGTATTCGTGCCGAAGCCCACACAGAGACTGCTTGGCATTGCGACAATCAAGACCGCCAAAACGGAAACGATTCAAAAATCAGTTCGCCTGATTGGCCAAGTCATTCCAGACCCCAATCGCAGCGGCGTCGTGCAGTCCTTGCTCGCCGGCCGGATTGAACCGCCGGAAGGCGGCTTCCCGGTCACAGGTGCCTTAGTGAAAAAGGGGGATGTGCTGGGTTATCTGGTTCCTGCCGTCGCGGTCGTTGACCAAAGCGACATTACCCAAACGCAAGGCGATCTCGACAAGCAAATTGCGCTCCTGGAAGCCAAGCTCAAGCGGATCGAGCCTTTGAGTGGTCGCGCAGTGCCCGCCAGCCAGATCGTCGATACGAAGATCGAGCTCGATATCATCCGCAAGCGGCGCGCCGCCATCAATCCGGTTCTGAAGGACCGCGAGGAATTGCGCGCTCCGGCTGATGGCATTCTCGCTCAAGCGAACGTCACGGCGGGTCAGGTGGTCGAAGCGCAATCCCTGCTGTTTCAAATCGTAGACCCAGCCAATCTCTGGATCGAAGCCCTGGCGTTTGACGCCGCGACCGCTGCGAGCATCGAGAAATCGGGCAAGGACGCCCTCGCCCAGACGGCAGACGGGCGCAAAGTATCGATCTCCTTTGCCGGGCGTTCACCGGCGCTCCGCCAGCAGGCCGTGCCACTACGGTTTAAGCTGAAGGGCGAAGGCGCGCCATTGAGCGTGGGCGAATCCGTCACGGTTCATGCCGCAATTGACGAGGCCGTATCCGCCGTTGCATTGCCCCGCTCGAGCGTTGTGCGCAGTTCAAACGGACAGTCCGTTGTCTGGGCGCATGTGGAGGCGGAGCGATTTGAGGCGCGCGTCGTCAAAACATCGCCGATCGATACCGAGCGCGTTGGCGTCACGGCCGGGCTTGATCCGGGCGCGCGCGTAGTGAAGCGCGGGGCCGAACTCATCAATCAGGTCCGGTGAGGAGGCAAAGATGTTCAATTTTCTCGTCAAGACCAGCCTCAACAACCGCCTGATCGTACTTGCGGCGGCGGCCTTGCTCGTCGTTTGGGGCACTCTCGCATTGCGCACGCTACCAGTTGATGTGTTCCCGGACCTGAATAAACCGACCGTCACCATCATGACCGAGGCGGAAGGGCTGGCGCCGCCGGAAGTCGAGCAGCTCGTCGGCTATCCGATCGAAACGGCCTTGAACGGCATTCCCGGCGTGACGCGCGTGCGATCGGTGGCAGGAATTGGCCTTTCCATCGTGTACGCTGAGTTCGATTGGGGCACGGATATCTACCGCAACCGCCAGCAAGTGGCCGAACGGCTCGCAAGTATTGCATCGCAGCTCCCATCCGGCATCGCCCCGCAGATGGGCCCCGTGTCCTCCATCATGGGCGAAATCATGCTGATTGCCGTCACGGGGGGCGATAAGGCTGATCCAATGACCGTGCGCGAGACGGCGGACTTCGTCATCCGGCCGCGCTTGCTGTCTATCTCCGGCATCAGTCAGGTCATCCCGATCGGCGGCCAGGTTCGCCAGTTTCGCGTAACGCCCAACATAGCGGCCCTCGCGTCCCTCGACATCGCGGTGGAAGACATCGAGCGCGCGATCCGCGCCTTCGGCGCCAACACGGGCGGCGGGTTCGTCGATCAGCACGACCGCGAGTTTCTGATCCGGAATCTCGGGCGCACGACCGACCTTGAAGACTTGCGCAGTGTGGTTGTGGCCACGAAGCAGGATCAACCCGTTTTCCTGCGCCAGGTGGCGGAAGTCGCCTACGCGGCGCGCGTTAAGCGCGGCGATGCTGGCTTCAACGGCGCACCGGCCGTCATTATCTCAGTTCAGAAGCAGCCCGGCGCCGATACCGTCAAACTGACCGGTGAGGTCGAGTCGGCACTGGCTGAAATCGGCAAGAACCTGAGCAATGGCGTCACAGTCGATCAGATTTTATTCCGGCAGGCGGATTTCATCACGACCTCCGTCGGCAATGTCAAAAACGTGCTGATGGAAGCGGCCATCGTTGTGGCCGTGATCCTGTTCCTGTTTTTGCTGAATGTGCGGACGACCCTGATATCGCTGACCGCGATTCCGCTCTCGCTTCTGATCACGGTTCTGATCTTCAAGGCCTTCGGCTTGTCGATCAACACGATGACGCTGGGCGGCCTTGCAATTGCCATCGGCGAGCTGGTCGATGATGCGGTCGTCGACGTCGAGAACATCTTCCGGCGCTTGCGGGAGAACCGCGCCAAGGCCAAGCCAAGACCCTTGCTCCAGGTGGTGGCCGACGCCAGCATCGAGGTTCGCTCCGGCATCGTCTATGCGACCTTCATCATTGTGCTGGTGTTTATTCCGCTCTTTGCCCTCTCGGGCATCGAAGGACGGCTCTTCGCCCCGCTCGGCGTGGCCTACATTGTCTCGATCCTGGCGAGCTTGGTGGTCTCCATCACAATTACGCCCGTCCTAGCCTCCTATTTTCTGGGCGGAGCCAAGCAGCTCGACCATCACGACGGGGCGATGTTGCGGGTCCTGAAGCGCGGCAACGAGCGTCTGCTGCATTGGGCCTTCCGGCATGCAAAAGCGATCATTGCAACCATCGCTGTCGCGGTTCTTATCGCCGGTGCGGCGGCCTCCGCCCTGCCGCGCGCGTTCCTGCCCTCGTTCAACGAGGGCACGCTCACGATTAGCATGACCTTCAATCCGGGCATCTCGCTCGAAGAAAGCGACCGGATCGGGCTGATTGCGGAAAAGCTCCTGACTGAAGTGCCGGAAGTCAAAACTGCAGGACGTCGGACGGGCCGCGCCGAACTCGACGAGCATGCCGAAGGCGTGCATTCGAGCGAAATCGACGTCGATCTGGAAAAATCGGAGCGCACGCGCGAAGCCATCCTCTCCGACGTGCGCGCGAAACTCACCGTGCTTCCGGCGACCATCAATGTCGGCCAGCCGATCTCGCACAGGCTTGACCACCTCCTCTCCGGCGTTCGGGCGGAAATCGCTCTCAAGATCTATGGTGATGACATCGACACGCTGCGCAGTCTTGCGGAAACGTTGCGCTCGAAGCTGTCCGGTATCGACGGTCTGGTCGATCTTCAGACCGAAAAGCAGGTTCTTATCCCGCAGCTTGAAATCCGCGTCGACCCAGACCGGGCGGCTCTGTTTGGCGTCACCCCTGCGGCCGTCACGGAAGCGCTTGAAAGCCTTTCCAACGGCCGCACCGTCTCCACCGTCATCGACGGGGCCAAGCGCTTCGATGTGGTAATGCGGCTGTCCGAGGCCGACCGCACGACGGCAGGCTTGAGCGAGCTTCTGATCGAGACCCCTAGGGGCCGGGTCCCCCTCAACCGGATCGCTACCGTCGAGGAAACCGAAGGGCCCAACCAGATCGCGCGTGAAAATGGTCGCCGCCGGATTGTCGTGCTCGCCAATACCGATGGCTCCGACATGGCGGGGATTGTCACACGCATCCGCGAGGTCATCGCGGCCACGCCATTGCCGAGTGGCTATTCGACAAGTCTTGAGGGGACGTTCCAGGCGCAGGAAGAGGCCTCGCAGCTCATCCTGGGCCTGTCGCTGATCTCGCTCGCCTCGATCTTCATCGTCCTCTACAGCCGCTATCGCTCAGCCGTTCTCGCGCTCATCATTATGGGCAACGTGCCGCTCGCCTTTATAGGAAGCGTCTTAGCCCTGTGGATCGCGGACCAGCCACTATCCGTCGCCTCGATGATCGGCTTCATCACGCTGACAGGCATCAGCGCGCGCAACGGTATTCTGAAAATAAGTCACTACATCAATCTTGTGCTGCATGAGAGCGAAAGCTTCGGTGAGAAGCTTGTCGTGCGCGGGAGTTTGGAGCGGCTGACGCCGGTCCTGATGACCGCTCTATCGGCGGGTATGGCGCTGGTTCCTTTGCTCTACGGAGCAGACGCACCGGGCAAGGAAATTCTGCACCCGGTCGCCGTCACGATTTTCGGCGGCCTCATCAGCGCAACGCTGCTCGATACCATACTGACCCCGATCCTGTTCCTGAAATTTGGTGCGCCCGCCGTGAAGCGGCTCGCCGAAAGCCGTCCGCCTGTGGCGAGCGGAGAAATCGTAGAAGCCTACTAACCCAAAGGACAATACTCATGAAAATAGTATCGAAACTGACACCCTGGCTTCTCGCCGCTGCGCTGGCTGTAACGCTTCCACTTGGAGCAACGGCCCATGAGGCGACCAAAGGCCCGAATGGCGGCGCACTCATCGACGTCGAGGGTCATCACGTCGAGTTTGTACCCTCAGCGGGAGAGCTGGCCTTTTATCTGACAGGTGAGAAAGACGCGCCGATAGCGTCGGCGGGCGCAAAAATGAAGGCCATCGTCCAGGATCAGGGCAAGACAGCGCAAATAGATTTGGCCCCCGCCGAACCGAACAAGCTGGTCGGCAAGTTAGCAACACCACTTTCTCCGGGTGCGAAGGTTGTCGTGACGGGCACACTGGCAGATGGGCACAACCTGCAGGCACGGTTCGAGACCCCATGATCTCTCAAACGGCGAAATCGCCTATCGTCGTTTTACTGATCGCTGGAGGCCCGCTCGGCAATTGTGTCGCAAACCGCCTTGCCGAGCGGTTCAAAAACTTGACCGTTATTCAAGAAGAGCCCGAACGGAAATGGGATATCGTGCGTCGACGAGCGCGGTTTCTGGGCTGGGGGGCTGCGATCGGCCAGGCAGCGTTCGGCGTCGTCTACAAGCTCGGCGAGTCAAAGCACAAACTACGGCGTCAACGCGTGCTTTCCGACGCTGGATTGTTGCCTACGTTGCGACCCGATTTGAATGTACAGCACGTGTCATCGGTTAACGGACCCGACTGCCAGGCTTTGCTTACAAATCTCAAACCTGACGTTGTCGCAGTCTACGGAACTCGATTAATTAAACCCAAACTTATGGAAAAAGTCGCGGCACCCTTTATCAACTACCACGCCGGCATAACCCCCAAATATCGCGGCCAGCATCCTGCCTACTGGGCGCTGGCCGCCGCGGATCGAAGCCGGGCAGGCGTAACTATTCACCTGGTCGATGACGGCGTCGATACAGGAAAAGTTCTTGCTCAGAGAACGGTCAGGTTCTCGGAGCAAGACACCATATGGACGTACCAATGGGTACAGCTCGCCGAGGCGCTGCCGCTGCTTGAGGATGCCATTGATAACTGGGCGGCCGCCCATGAGACGGTCACTGAAACCGACGTTTCGTCGCAGCTGTACTTTCCGCCAACAATATGGACGTATGTTCGCAATGGTCTGCGCAGCGGCGTCTGGTAGCTACATCATCGCGTGAGCGGTTGCCCAAACTGCCGGAACTCGCGCAGCAGAGACTCAATGATGGCGCATCAATTTTTCTCAGTTGACCACATCTTGAGTTCGCTGATTTCGCGTTTTTGGTCGGCGATCATCTTTTCGGCCATTGCCTTGAGCTTAGGATCCTTCCCGCTCGTGACGTACGTTTGCGCCATCTCGATCGCGGCCTGGTGGTGGATCGACATCATCATCGCGAAGTGAGCGTCCGGATCGCCGCTTGGCTTCATGGCGTCCATCTTTTTATTCATGGACTGCATTGCCTGTTCGTATCCGCCGCTTGCATCCCGACCCATGGTATGATCTTCGGCTGCATAGGCCAAAGAGATGGACGAAAGCAGAGCCGCGGCGAGAATTGTTTTTTTCATGATTTGTTCCTTTGAGTACGTTGCTACTCAACCTACTCTTGGGCGAGACATAAGTTCCAACAGTGGACTTGTACCGATTGGACTTGTACCGGATGCCTAGCCCAGACAGATCACGCTTAGGCGCATTACTCAGTTGCGTAGACCGGGGCGGGCTCTCCACCGCCGGTAATGGAGAGAATTTCGAAGGGTGCTGCCTTCTCCCCGCTCATGCCGGGCGAACCTTCCGGCATCCCCGGCAACGAAATGCCCTTGATGGCCGGCTTTTCGGAAAGCAAGCGCTTGATCGCTCCGACGGGCACATGGCCTTCGATCGCGTAGCCGTCGATGACCGTAGTATGGCAGCCCTCGAGATCGTCGCGCACGCCAAACCTGTGCTTGATCACGGTCATGTTGGGAAGCGCATAAACTGTCACGCTAAACCCGTTGGCGTTGAGATAGTCGGCATACTTGTCGCAACATGTGCATCCCGCGTTCTTGAAAAGGGTGGCCGGGATTTTGTCCTCGGCAACAGCGCTTGTTGCGAGCACGACGAAGAAGGCGAAGGCAAGCGTTTGTCTGATCATGTTGCTACGCTCCTGTACTGACGTTGGACTCAGGGCTCCAATCCCAGAGTCTGGATGACATCGGACCGGCCGCGCTCGACGGCGACGCGGGCAGAAGCCCGCGTCAGATCGGCCTCGTAAAGCTGCAGCCGCGCGCGGATGACGTCGTTGAACGTCGTTTGACCGGTCTGTTGCGCGTCCTCGGTCAGCTTCAAGACAGCCGCGAGATCGGCACGGCGGGCTTCGAGCCCGGAGAGCTGCTTTCGGGCCCCATCAAGCCTGGCGCGAGCTTGAGCGACATCGCCCCCGACCTCCCGCTCGGCAAGAGCAAGCTCCTCCTGGGCTACGACGACCTCGGCGGCGGCCGCGGCCCGTTTGGGTTCATTGACCGCGTCATAGGAGAAGGGAATCTTGAAACGGACACCCAGCGAGGTGACGTTCGGCTCGGCCGAGGTATCGGTGTTGTTATTGGCAAAGGCACTGAGCTCGGGGCGCTCGCGATCCACGGTCCAGGTGAGCTGCTCGTCCGCGAGCGCTTTCTCGGTGGCGGCGCGGCGTAGGACGATGCGTGGGTGATTGGCTGGGGTCGCACCGCTCCTCTCGCTCTCTCCAAAGCCCGCGGGTGCCTCGAAGCCGGTCAGCACGCCGAACGCGATCCGCGCCTGATTGAGCTCGCTGCGTATTCCGTCCAGAGAGACTTCGGCATCGCGCGCGTCCGCGTCGGCGAGCTTGGTCTCCACCAACTCGACCTGACCGGCCCCGGCCTGCTCGCGCAAACTCTTGGCAAGAGTTGCGGCCGTCGACCGCCGGCGTTCGGCGACTGCGACCCTCTCTCGGGCTTCCGCGACCATCCAGTAGGTCTCCCGTACGCGCTTTGCGACCTCGAGCCTTCTAGCTCGGATCTCAGCTTCCAGCCGCTCGCCTTCGGTCAGGGCTGCCGCCAGGCTCGCACCCCGCTCACCGCGCAGCCAGATCGGGATACCGAATTCCGCTTCGTACTCACGCGTGCCGCGGTCGTGGGTCAGTGCATCGGTGCGGTGCATGACGGTGGCCCAGGGACCGCCGGGCAACAGAGCATCAGCAGCACGTGTGCGGGCATCGATTTCGGCTCTACGGGCAACGAGGGCCGGGATTTCTGGGGTGCGCAGGCAAGCCGCCTCGAAGGCCGCCCTCAATTCGGAGGCTTGTGCCGCCGAGGCGAGTCCGAACGTCACCGCCGCCGTCATCAGAAGCATCGCGATGCGCATGCCACTATCCCCCATCTTCGACTGTTCGAAGCGACCAACCTGCATCCCTTCCGCAGCGGCGACCCAAGAAAAACGAATCAGTGCCCAATCATAGGCAACCCTGATTGGGTGTCGCCGGCGCTCACGTCTTACCCAACGCCTCATCATGCTACGCCCTCAGCTTGCGCGACCTCAGGGGTGGCCGTCCTGGGCAGGCGGTAGCCCTTGACCAGGGCGTAGATGGCCGGAATGACCAAGAGGGTGAGCACGGTCGAGGACACCATGCCGCCGATCATGGGCACGGCGATGCGCTGCATAACCTCGGAGCCGGTGCCGTGGCTCCACAGAATCGGCAAGAGGCCGGCCATGATGGCGATCACGGTCATCATCTTGGGCCGCACGCGCTCGACCGCGCCCTCCATGATGGCGTCGTAGAGATCGGAGCGTGTCAACGCTCGGCCCGATAAGACGGCTTGGTCGCGTTTATGCTGCCAGGCGTGGTCCAGATAAATCAGCATAATCACGCCGGTTTCGGCGGCGACTCCGGCCAGTGCAATGAAGCCGACCGCCACCGCGACGCTCAGATTGAAATTGAGCCACCACATCAGCCAGAGGCCGCCAACAAGGGCGAACGGCAGCGAGAGCATGACGATCAGCGTCTCGGTCACGCGCTGAAAATTAAGGTAGAGCAGCAGGAGGATAATCACGAGCGTCAGCGGCACGACGATCATAAGCCGCGCCTTGGCGCGCTCGTAGTATTCGAACTGACCGCTCCACACCGCACGGTAGCCGGTGGGGAACTGGACACTCGCCTCGACGGCGCGCTTGGCATCCGCGACGTAGCTACCGAGATCACGGTCGCGCACATCGACGAAGATGTAGGCGGCTAGCTCAGCGTTCTCGGTGCGGATGCTGGCCGGGCCGGTCGTCAGCTTGACCTTCGCCACCTGACCCAACGGGATCGACGATCCGTTCTCCATCGGCACGTACACGTCGCGGGCGATGGCCTCTGGGTCGGAACGTAGCTCGCGCGGATAGCGGACGCTCACCGCGTAGCGCTCACGGCCTTCGACCGTCGTTGTAACCGTCTCGGCGCCGAGCGCCGTGGCGACAACGTCCTGGACGTCGCCGACCATGAGGCCGTATCGCGCGAGCTGGTCGCGGTCCGGCTCAATCTCGAGGTAATAGCCGCCGATGATGCGCTCCGCATAGGCGCTTGCGGTTCCAGGCACCGTCTTGATCGCCGCCTCGATCTCGCGGGCGAGCTTCTCCATCTCCTTCAGGTCCTTGCCGATCACCTTGACACCGACCACGGTGCGGATGCCGGTGGCCAGCATGTCGATGCGCGCCTTGATCGGCATGGTCCAGGCGTTCGAGACGCCGGGGAACTGGAGGGCTTTGTCCATTTCCGAGGTGAGCTTTTCAACCGTCATGCCCGGCCGCCACTGGTCCTCGGGCTTGAGGTTGATGATGGTCTCGAACATCTCGGTCGGAGCGGGATCGGTTGCGGTCGCCGCGCGGCCGGCCTTGCCGAACACCGAGTCCACCTCGGGGAACGATTTGATGATCTTGTTCTGGGTTTGCAGGAGCTCCGCCGCCTTGGTGATCGACAGGCCCGGCAGCGTCACCGGCATGTAGAACAGCGTGCCCTCGTTCAGATTGGGCATGAACTCGGAGCCGAGCTTCGTTGCGGGCCAGACGCTCACTGCGAGCACGGCCAAGGCGAGCGCGATGGTCAGCGTCTTGGCCTTGAGCACGCCGCGGATCATCGGCCGGTAGATCCAGATCAGGAACCGGTTGATCGGGTTCCTTTGCTCCGGGATGATGCGTCCGCGCACGAAGATGACCATCAGCGCGGGCACCAGGGTGACCGATAGAAACGCTGCCGCGGCCATGGCGAAGGTTTTGGTATAGGCCAGCGGCTGGAACAGGCGCCCTTCCTGGGCTTCCAACGTGAAGATCGGCAGGAACGACACGGTGATGATGAGCAGCGAGAAGAACAGCGCAGGGCCCACCTCGCTCGCCGCCTCGATCAGCACCTCCGTGCGCGGCTTGTCGGGCGGGGCGCGCTCCAGGTGCTTGTGCGCGTTCTCGATCATCACGATGGCCGCGTCGATCATGGCGCCGATGGCAATGGCAATGCCGCCGAGACTCATGATGTTGGACGAGAGCCCCAACGCATGCATGAAGATGTAGGCGATGAGGATGCCAAGCGGCAGCGTCAGGATGGCCACGAACGCGCTGCGGAAGTGCAGCAGGAAGATGACGCAGACAGCGGCTACAATCAGGCTTTCCTCGATCAGCGTCCTCTTCAGCGTTTCGATGGCCCGATGAATCAACTCCGAGCGGTCGTAGACCGGAATTATGTCGGTTCCTGCGGGCAGGCTCGCCTTGATGGCCTGGAGTTGCGCCTTGACGTTCTCGATCACGTCGAGGGCGTTCTGGCCGTAGCGCTGCACCGCAATGCCACTGACCGCCTCGCCTTCGCCGTTCAACTCCGTGATGCCGCGCCGCTCATCCGGCGCCAATTCGACGCGCGCCACGTCGCGCAGCAGCACCGGCGCGCCGTCTTGTGCTTTGAGAACGATCTTTTCCAGATCCTCGATGCTGCGGATGTAGCCGCGGCCGCGCACCATGAACTCGGTCTCGGCAAGCTCGACAACGCGTCCGCCCACGTCGGTGTTGCTGGAGCGGATCGCCTCCCGAACCTTGGTCAGCGGGATGTTGAAGCTGCGCAGGCGGGCCGGATCGACGATGACGCTATACTGTTTGACGAAGCCGCCGACGCTCGCCACCTCGGCGACGCCTTCTGCTTTTGCAACCGCGTACTTGATCTGCCAGTCCTGCGTCGCGCGCAGTTCCGCAAGCGTTCGCTTCGCCGCCACGACCGCATACTGGTAGACCCAGCCGACGCCAGTCGCGTCAGGTCCGAGCGTCGGCGTCACGCCGGAGGGCAGGTTGCGTTGGGCGGCGCTCAGATACTCGATGACGCGCGAGCGCGCCCAATAGATATCGGTGCCGTCCTGAAAGATGACGTAGACGAACGATACGCCGAAGAAGGAGAACCCGCGCACCACGCGTGACTTCGGCACCGAGAGCATCGCGGTCGATAGCGGATAGGTGACCTGGTCCTCGACGACCTGCGGGGCCTGGCCTGGGTAGTCGGTATAGATAATGACCTGGGTGTCGGAGAGATCGGGGATGGCATCAAGCGGCACGTTTTTGACCGCATACACGCCGAACCCCGTTGCCAGAATGGTGCCGATGGCGATGAGCAGCAGGTTGTTGGCCGACCAGCGGATGAGCCTTGCGATCATGGCGTGGCCCCCATGGGCTTCGCGTCGGCCCTGCCATCGTCCGACTTCTTATCCTCGGAACTGGGTGCCGCAGCGGGTGGCGCCGGCTCGGCCGGGGCCGATGTATCCGCCCCAAAGCCTTTGAGAGCAGCCTTGAGATTGCTTTCGGCATCAATCAGGAAATTGGCGGTCGTGACCACCCTGTCGCCTGTAGCCAGACCCTCTAGAACTTCCACATATCCATCGCCCCGCATGCCGAGCTTGACCGGGCGCGGCTCGAACCGGCCCTCACCCTTGTCGATCAAGACCGCCTGACGGATTCCGGTGTCGAGGACAGCCGAAAGGGGCACCGCGAGACGCTCTCCGTCCTGCTGACCGACATCGATCGTGACATCGGCATACATGTCGTGTCGAATGCGGTGATCGGGGTTGGCGACCTCGATGCGGACCTTGGCCGTCCGTGTCTGCATGTCGAGCTCATGCAGGATGAAGGTGACGCGGCCGGTGAAGTTTTCTCCCGGAAACGCCCGGAACATGACTGTTGCGGGGTCGCCAATATTGACCTGACCTAGCTCCTGCTCGGCAACGTCGGTCACGACCCAGATGCTGCCGAGGTCGGCGATCCGGTACAAAAGATCCCCTGCGTTGACCCTCTGGCCCTCGATAACCTTCTTCTCGATGATGACCCCGCCGACCGGAGACGGCCAGTCGATCTTGGTCGGCATCGGGGCCTTGCCCGACCTCAACCCCTCGATCACGCCTTCGGGCACGTCGAGGTTTTCGAGCCGCTGCACGGCGCCGGCGAGATCTCTCTCGGCCTCGACGCGTGACCGTCCGGCGGCCGCGTCATTGGCAACCCGGAAATCAACCTGGGCCCTGACGATGTCGGGGCTGTAGACGCGGAACAGCGGCTGCCCTGCCGTCACGCTCTTGCCGGTTTCGGCAACGTAGAGCTTCTCGATGTAACCGTCGGATCTCAGGACCACGTCGCGGACGGTGCGTTCGTCGATCTTGGCGACGGCGGGCGCGCGCACAGGATGCGAGAGTTTGCGCATTTCGACCGGCTCGGACCGCACTCCAGCGCGCTGAATCTTGTCGAGGCTGACCTTGACAGACGAGCTGTCCTCGTCCTCCTCGCCCTCATAAACAGGGATGTAGTCCATATTCATCCAGTCCTTCTTCGGGACGGGAGAGGTGTCGGGGAGACCCATTGGATTGCGGTAGTATTTGACCTTGCGCTCGCCCGTGGAGCCAGGTTCGCTGCCAGCGGCCGGCACGGCGGCAGGCTTATCACCCGGCAAAAGCGGCTCTTCGTCCTCGTGGACGGGTACGTAATCGCGGCCGTCGGCAGTCTTGGCCGGGTTGGCCGCATAAGCGGGCTTGCCGTCGGGGTCCTTCCAGTAGAGAACCCGACGCTTTGCTTGCGGCATTGTGGCAGCAGGCTCAACCTGAGACGCGCCCTCGCTTATCTGCAAGGATGAGGAATTAGGCCAATGCCCCTTGCCGATCCGGTACCCGACCGCGGTCGGCACCAAAACGATCAAAAGACCTGCCAGCACGAACACCAACTTGCGCATGGGTAGGTCCTCAGTCCTTCGCGGTGAAGACGACGGTGCCCTGCACGGTTTCGGGCTCGCTCTGTATCTTGGCCTGAAGCTTCAGGGCCCAGCCGCCGGCCATCGTGAAGTCAGCCCGGAATTTGTAGACGCCGGGCTCGCTCTCGGTCAGCGGCTCGATCTTCGTCGCCATGCCCTCCATGTTCTCAGGAGACATGTCGAGCCGCGTTCGAAAGATGATCGCGTCCTTGACCGGGGTGGCGCTTGGTTTGTGGACGAGCCGAACAGCGATTTCGCTGCCAGGACCGTTGTGCACCTCGGCCTTGATCGCCTCGAAGGCATAGTCCTGAGCCGCTGCGAAAGCTGCCATGGGGCTGGAAGCCACCATAAGGCCAGCGAGCAGCCGCGCTCTGATGTCGGTTCTCATCTCAATCTTCCCTGATTATGTAAAGGCAACGGCGATGCGCTGCGCACGCGATCAGCAGCGGACGCGCTCGGAAAGCGGCCGCGGACTCGCGCGATTGATCAGGAGATTAGACGATGGGTATGGGTGGGGGAGGCCCAGCTACAAACGGGTTGTAGGCATCTGCATCCCAGAGGAGGACTTGCGCACTTGCACCCTGCACAAGCTGCGCAGTGTCCGGTAACAGGGCCGCACCAAACGGCACCGAGCACTTGACGGAGCAGCCTGCCATGGCACCCGTGCAATCACCCTTGCAGCACGGGTTATCCGCGCCCTGATCATGCATTGGACAGGGCTGAGCGAAGGCCTGCTCAGTGGCCAAAGTCACGCCAATGATGGACCCCAGGGTAAACCCCACGGTCAGCAGCAACACAGCGATGGCGCGCCTTAACGACATGAAAGACTCTATTTGTGCCCCTGACATGATGGGGTAGGGACGTGGTTTCGTCAATTCCGGAGTTCATTCACTTAAGAGCATGGATTGCCTGAGTTTTACGTTCCATCTTGAATTAGAAGGATAACATTCATTTTTCAGCAATCTCACAGCGCCTATCGAGCAGGTCCGGGCCAAATGCGAGCGACCAATCGGCGCCCGCAATGGAAAGCGGAACGGCCACAGAGCCACTAAGTGACCACGGCGAGGCTGTCGCCAGCCATGGCTGCAGGAGGACGATAGCCCTCCTGCCTTGTTTGTTACATTTCACCGATAGCGGCTGGATGATCGGTAATGATCATGCCGCGTATTGGGATGATCTTCGTGGAAATCTCCGTGCAGATCTTTAAGAGCTCGATGATAGGCCCGGTGTTCTCGCCTGCTATAGAACCCGTCCTCGTGGGCGCGCGCATGGGTTTCGCCAACGCCGCTGTGGAACTGGTAGTGCTTCCGGTGATTGCGAGTATGCCTGTCATAGTCGTCGTGCGCGAATGCAGACACAAGGGGTGTGGTCACCAACAACAGCAATACGCTGCTTGCCAGAATAGTCTTGTTCATGAATTTATCTCCTTTGCTCGACTGATCGTTCCGGCGCGTCGCACACACTTACTGCCGGTGTGCCCACCGGTTCCCGCAGTCAATCTGCCAGCAAAGAAGAGCGCACGTGAAGCAGACCCGAACGTTGCGTTCATACGCGGTTCAGGTCGATGTCTGGCACAAACGCTCGTCGAGCGTGTGAAGAGATTTGGTTGGCAAGTGAGTGCTATCCGTCGGCTAACGGACATGTGTGGCAGTTGGAGGCCCCGTGGCAGTTCAGAAGGCAGCCTTTGTTCCGCGTAATCAGAGCCGAGCTTCCGAATGCGGCTATCGTCTCCTCGGCCATCCCTCCACATTGATCTCCCGCATCACTGCACAGCTGATCTCAGTCGGCAATTTGCACTCGCCGAGTACGCACGCTCGATGCTTTACCAATCAGCGGTTACGTCCTGGGTTTCGGTAGTTGCGGTACCTGCGGCGTTACTGGACACCCTACACTGAAGATGCCCGGTATGCAGTGCCCAACCTTGTGGTGAGCCTGCGTTACTACTTCAAATCCCGTGACCGTTAGCGTGCTCACGAGAAAAGTGATCTTTAGAGTTTTCAGCATTGCCTATTACTCCCGAGTTTTTGAATGACTTGGCCGCGCAGACTTGAGCCGCGCTGCGCGCCAGGCCCGCAGCTTGGCCACGGGCCTGGCGTACCGGCAGCTACTTGCGTGGCGGCTTGGGCAGCGTCGGACCCGGCTGCGGCGCCGGTATCCATATTGTGCAACCACCCTTCGTGATGGGCATTGCGCACTGCTTACCTGGCTGATAGTGCGCCTGCGCCAGCCCGGCGGAGCCCGCAATGGCCACCGAGGCCAATGCCAAGGCAACGGCTAAAGATTTCAGCATTGTTGTTACTCCAGAGTTTGGAAGGTCTGACCCTGCCCCCGATTGGTACTCGCTTATAGGGTGAGTCCGTTCTGGTTATGGT
>OFDN01000397.1_pt1 | contig 36909 bp, 34 predicted proteins | sample 1520971 | NCBI WGS metagenome assembly OFDN01 (sample SAMEA94257418, study PRJEB24077) | hot springs metagenome | biome: Aquatic biome; feature: Geographical feature; material: Water | place: India | collected 2012-06-12 | depth 5 m | reverse complement strand
GGGTTTGCTCTCGGTCGCCGCCGGCGTCGCCTGCGCCGCCCGCTCGGTGGCCTCGCGGGCCGCCTTCTCGAACGCGGCCGCCTGTTCGCGCGCCGCCGCAACCTGCTGCTCGATCGCCGCCGTACGGTCGCGGGCCGCGGCGATCTCCCGTTCGAGCGTCGCGACCCGCTCGCGCGCAGCCAGGGCTTCCCGCTCGCGCTGTGCGGCCTCGTCCTCCATGCCCTTGTATCGAGCGAGGGCGGCCTGCTCGTGGCTGCGTACGGCATGGCCGTAGCGGAAGGAGAGGAAGGTGGTGATGCCCAGCGCCGTCACGGCGAGGAGAGTGGCGAAGAGGCTCGCGATCATGGCCTTGTCCATGATCGACGCCCATCCCCGAAGCTGATCGATATCCATGTTCACCGGCTGGTTGGAGCGCATGCCTAGCCCGTGCACTTCTCCAACTCGATTAACAATCGGCAAATCGCCGCCGGCCCGTGGATCGTCGTGACAAATCGGAGGCGTGGATCCCGAAGAAACCAGTCAGTGGCAAACCGTCAGCCGGCACGGCCATGCGCCATGTCGATCAATGCCTTGAACGCAGCCGAGTGATTGCGTCTGCCAGGATAGTAGAGGCAGAGCGGTGCCAGCGGCGGCGTCCAGTCCTTCAGGACCCGAACGAGGCGCCCTGCCTCGATGTCTTCACGCACATCGGACTCCATGAAGTAGGCGATGCCGACATGGTGGAGCGCCGCGATGCGCGAAAGGCTGGCCTCGTCCAGCGTGATGGGCCCTCGAACGTCGATCTGGACGGGCTGACCGTTCTTCTCGAATTGCCAGCGATGCAGCATGCCATTGGGCAATCGGATGCGGAGGCATGAGTGGCGTAGCAGGTCGGGGGGCACGCGGGGCTTGCCGTTGGCCTTGAAATACTCGGGCGATGCGACCACGGCAAAGCGACGTGGAGGACCGACGGGAATGGCGATCATGTCGCTCGGCACCAGGTCGGCGCTCCTCAGGCCAAGATCGAACCCTTCGGCAACGATGTCCACGATCCGGCCCTCGGTGACGAGATCGATGTGAACTTGCGGATAGCGCCGCAAGAACTTCAAGAGGAGCGGACCGAGCACCTCCCGCGCACCCGTCGCAAATGCATTGATCCGAAGCGTCCCGGATGGGGTTTCCTGCTGCGAGCGGGCGGCCCCCATCGCATCGTGCAGGGTGCGTACCGCAGGCCCGACCTGATCGACGAAGTTTCGTCCGGCATCCGTCAGGGAAACGCTGCGGGTGGTGCGATTGAACAGTCGGACGCCGAGTTGGCGCTCGAGCTTGCCGATGACATTGCTCAGTGCGGTGGTCGACAGGCCAAGTTCCTGCGCCGCTGCCCGGAACGATCCGCGCCGGGCAATGGCGAGAACGGCATCAAATTCGATCAGACCCTGCTTCGCCATTGTCCCGTTTTTCGCAATACCGCATGTCGCTTTGCCCCGATTATCGTGAGGGATCGCTGTCTCTAAATCAATCCTGTCACTTCAGGGAGGCGAGCGATGTCGATCGAACTACCCGGACCCATAGCCGACTATGTCGAGGCCAACGCACGACTCGATGTCGACGGCATGCTGAAGCCCTTCACTGGCGATGCGGTCATCGTGGACAACGGAAAACGTCACGAGGGCCACGCCGAGCTGCGAAGCCTGTTCGAAGACGAGGTGGTCGCGGTCAGGGCGATCTTCACGCCGGATGCCGTTCGCCACGAAACCGGTCAGGTCGTGGTCGAAGGCCCTGCCCATGGCGACTTCAAGGGCAGCCCGATCCGCTTCACCTACCGCTTCACGCTCGAACACGACGCGATCAAGGCCCTGGAGATCACGGTATGACCATCACGGTTGATCCGACCGAGTTCGCAGGGAAACGTGTGCTCGTCAGCGGCGGCACGAAGGGTCTGGGCCGCGCCACCGTCGATCGCTTCGTGGCCGGTGGCGCCCGGGTGATCACCGCTGCCCGCGGAAAGGTTGAGCCCATCGACCGCGTCCAGCTCGTGCAAGCGGACCTGACGACGGCCGAGGGAGGGGAAATCCTGGCCAGGGCAGCGCTCGAGCATATGGGTGGCGTCGACATCCTGGCCCACGTAATTGGCGGTTCTTCCTCGCCAGGCGGCGGCTTCGTTGCCCTGACGGACGATCACTGGCTCGCCGAGCTGAACCTGAACCTTCTCGCCACGGTCCGCCTAGACCGGCTTCTCGTCCCGCAGATGGTCGAACGGGGCGCCGGCACGGTGGTGCACGTCACCTCGATCCAGTCGGTCCTGCCTCTTCCTGAGGCGACGACCGCCTATGCCAGCGCCAAGGCCGCGCTCAGAACCTACAGCAAAGCCATCTCCAAGGAACTCGGGCCGAAGGGCGTGCGGGTCAATGTCGTGTCACCGGGCTGGATCATGACCGAGTCGTCCGTCGACCTGTTGAAGCGTCTGCAGGCGGCCACTGGCGGAACGATCGAAGAAGCTCGGCAAGTCGTCCTCGACAGCCTGGGCGGCATTCCGATCGGCCGTGCGGCGGAGCCTTATGAGGTCGCCGACCTCATCGCCTACCTCGCCTCCGATCGCGCCGCCGCGATCCACGGCGCCGAGTTCGTCATCGATGGCGGCACCGTTCGGACCGTCTGAAGATTGGCCCTGACGAGAAGTATTGTTTCATCCCGCCGTAGCTGCCGCTTGGTCTATGCTCCGGCGACGCGGGAGGAAACATCATGAAAATTGCCAAGATCGAAGATCTCCATTGCGACGCCGGCTGGCGGGACTTCTCGTTTCTCAAGATCACGACCGACGACGGGCTGGTCGGCTGGTCGGAATACAACGAGGGTTACGGTAGCGCGGGCCTTACGGCCGTGATCCGGCGCATGGCGCAGGGGCTGATCGGCCAGGACCCGCGCCCCATCGAGCGCATCATGTCGACGATCTACGCCATCACCCGCCAGGCGCCGGGCGGCATGAACCAGCAGGCGATGGCGGCGATCGAGAATGCCCTCATCGACGTCAAGGCCAAGGCGCTGGGCATCCCCGTCTGCGAGTTGTTCGGCGGGCCGGTGCGCGACCGGCTGCCGCTCTACTGGTCGCATTGCGGCAGCTACCGGTTCCGCAACGCCGAGGTGATGGGCGTCGAGCCGGTGCGCTCGCTCGACGATCTGGTGAAACTCGGCCGCCACGTGAAGGAGCGCGGCTTCAAGGCGCTCAAGACCAACATCTTCCGCTTCGATCTCGATCCGCCGAACATGTACCAGCCGGGCTTCGGCCGCAGCCCCGGCGGGCCCGAGCTCAATGCCGACGGCGCGGTGCTGGGGGCGATCTCCGACGGGCTGGCCGCCTTCCGCCAGGGCGCCGGCCACGAGATGGGCATCCTTCTCGACACCAATTTCAATTTCAAGACCGAGGGCTACATCAAGGTCGCGCGCGCCTGTGAGCCCTACAATCTTTTCTGGATGGAGATCGATTCCTACGATCCCGAGGGTCTGCGCCTGATCCGCGACCGTGCGTCCATGCCGATCGCCTCCTGCGAATCGCTGTTCGGCCGCCGCCAGTTTCGGCCCTTCTTCGAGAACCGCTCGATCGACGTGTCGATCATCGACGTGCCGTGGAACGGGCTCGCGGAATCGCTGAAGATCGCCTCGATGGCCGAGGCCTACGAGATCAACTGCGCCCCGCACAATTTCTACGGCCACATGTCGACCCTGATGAGCGCGCACCTTTGTGCCGCCATGCCTAACTTCCGCATCATGGAAATCGATATCGACGACGTGCCGTGGAAGGACGATCTGGTGACTCACCCGCCGGTGATCCAGAATGGCGAACTGATCGTGCCCACCCGGCCCGGCTGGGGCGCCGACATCAACGAGGAGGCGGTGAAGGCGCACCCGCCGAAGAACCCGCATCCCTGAGAGGAAGAGACAATCCCATGGTCTACGAGTTTCGCACCTACACGCTCGCGCCCGGCAAGATGCCGGAATACCTCAAGGCCGCCGAGACGATCGGCCGCCCGGCGCGCGGCAACAACTACGGCGTCAACCACGGCTACTGGACGTCGGAGTTCGGCGCCCTGAACCAGATCTGGCACCTGTGGAAGTACGACAGCTACGAGGAGCGCACGCGCCTGCGCGCCGAGCTGCAGAAGAACAAGGACTGGACCGAGAAGTACATCCCGATCGTGAAGACCTGTGTCGTGCGTCAGGACCTGCGCCTGATGAACCCCGTCGTCGACATCAAGCCGGACGACGGCACGACCGGCAACGTCTACGAGCTGCGCATCTACCGCTGCGGCCTGGGCGGCGCGGTGCAGTACGGCAAGGACTTCAAGGAGGTCCAGGCGGCGCGCGAGAAGTACTCGCCGATCTGGGGCGCCTGGACCGGCGAGTTCCCGCAGCCCAATGAGTGGATCCATCTCTGGCGCTACAAGAACCTGCAGGAGCGCTTCGAGGCGCGTAGTGCGGCGATGAAGGATCCGGCGTGGCAGGCCTATCTCGCCAAGGGGCCGGCCAAGCTGCAGGAGATGCATTCGACCCTGCTGCTGCCGACCAACTACTCGCCGCTCAAGTAGTATCCGCTTCTTTGTCATCCTGAGCGCAGCGAAGGATCCTTCGCCTGCGGCTCAGGATGACTTTTTTTGAAACCAAGAGTACCGCGCATGGACGTGTTCGACGATGTCAGCCTTTCGTTGATGAAGTTCGGTGTCGGCCAGCCGGTGCCTCGCAAGGAAGATCCAACTCTCCTGTGCGGCAAGGGCCGCTATTCGGACGACGTCAACCTCGCGGGTCAGGCCCATGCCGTGATGGTGCGCAGCCCGGTCGCGCACGGCGTGCTCCGAGGTATCGACATCGAGGCCGCATCCGCCATGCCCGGCGTGCTCGCCATCCTCACCGCGGCCGACCTCGACGCGGCTGGATTCGGCCCGCTGCGCTGCCCGATGAACCTCCCGCAGCGCGACGGCTCGCCGATGAAGACGCCGCCGCGTCCGTCGCTCGCCGTTGGCAAGGTGCGCTATGTCGGCGAAGCGGTGGCCTGCGTCGTGGCCGAGACGGCCGTGCAGGCCAAGGATGCGGCGGAGGCGGTCGAACTCGACATCGAAGCGCTGCCTGCCGTCACCGCGCCGCACGAAGCGCTGAAGCCCGGCGCGCCGCAGATTCACGACGAGGCGCCGTCCAATCTCGTGCTCGACTTCCACTACGGTGATGCAGAGGCGGTGAAGAAGGCCTTCGCGGACGCAGCCCACGTGACCCGCCTCGAGATCGTCTCCAACCGCATCGCCGTCAGCGCCATGGAGCCGCGTTCGGCGATCGGCTCCTACGATCCGGATGCGGAGCGCTGGACGCTGCATCTCGGTTGCCAGGGCGTCATGGGCATCCGCGGCACGCTGGCCAAGGATGTGCTCAAGGTGACGCCGGACAAGGTCCACGTGCTGACCGGTAACGTCGGCGGCTCCTTCGGGATGAAGTCGCAGGTCTATCCGGAGTATGGCCCGCTGCTGCTGGCTTCGAAGAAGCTCGGCCGACCGGTGAAATGGACCGACGAGCGCTCCGAAAGCTTCCTCAGCGACCATGCTGGCCGCGATCACCAGCGAGTGGCCGAACTCGCCCTCGACAAGGACGGCCGCTTCCTCGCCGTCCGCCTGTCGGGTACGGCAAACGCAGGCGCCTACATCTATCCGCCGATGCCGGCGACCACGAATGCAGTGAAGAACGTCATCGACGTCTACCGGACACCCGCGATGGAGGTGAATTCCAAGGTGGTCTTCACCAACACGACGCCGGTCGCAGCCTATCGCGGGGCCGGTCGGCCCGAGGGCAACTACTTCATGGAGCGTCTTATCGATACGGCGGCGCGTGAACTCGCGATCGACCCGGCCGACCTGCGGCGGCGCAACCACATCGCCCCCGAGCAGATGCCTTACAAGGCGCCGTCGGGCATGAACTACGATTCCGGGGAGTTCACCGCGGTGCTCGACAAGGCCCTGAAGGCGGCCGATTGGGAGGGCTTTGCGGCACGCAAGGCGGAAAGCGCGGCGCGCAACAAGCTGCGCGGCCGGGGCATCGGCTCCTATCTCGAGGTCACCGGCCCTCCCAGCAAGGAGTATGGCGGCATCCGCTTCGAGGAAGACGGCACCGTCACCATGCTGAGTGGCACACTCGACTATGGCCAGGGCCATGCGACGCCCTTCGCCCAGGTGCTGGCGGCCCATGTCGGTATTCCGTTCGAGCGCTTCCGGCTGCTCCAGGGCGATTCAGACCAGCTCAAGGTCGGTGGCGGCACCGGCGGCTCGCGTTCGGCGCTGGTCGCCTCGCAGGCTTTTCTGGAAGCCGGCGACAAGCTGATCGAGCAAGGCAAGCAGATCGCGGCCCATGTCCTAGAAGCCTCGGCCGTCGACATCGAGTTCGCGCACGGCCGCTTCACGATCGCCGGCACGGACCGCGGCATCGGAATCCTGGAACTCGCCGACCGGATTCGCGGCGGCATGACATTGCCGGCCGACCTGCCCCAGTCGCTCGACGTCAGCCACATCTCGGACAATCCGCCGTTTTCGTTCCCCAACGGCTGCCACATCGCCGAAGTCGAGATCGACCGCGACACCGGTCATATCGATGTCGTGCGCTACTTCATGGTCAACGACTTCGGTACGGTCATCAATCCGATGCTGGTCGCGGGCCAGGCGCATGGCGGGGTGCTGCAGGGAATCGGCCAGGCGCTGATGGAACATACGATCTACGACCCGCAGGGCCAGCCGGTCACCGGCAGCTACATGGACTATGCCCTGCCGCGCGCCGAGCACGCGCCGGACATGTCGATCGACAGCCACGCCGTGCCCTGCAAGACCAATCGCATGGGCATCAAGGGCTGTGGTGAGGCGGGCTGTGCCGGCGCGCTGCCGTCGGTCATGAACGCGATCGTCGATGCGCTGGGCGGCAAGCACATCGACATGCCGGCCACGCCGGAAAAGGTCTGGCGGGCGATCAACGGCGGTTAAATTGCCGCTCCATTGCTTCACCTCCCCCGTCTCACGGGGGAGGCCGGGAGGGGGAAAGCAACGCGATGATTTTTTGTGGGGAAAGATCAGGCTTTGTGGCCTTCCCCCTCCGGCCCTTCGGGCCACCTCCCCCGTGTGACGGGGGAGGAAAGCTCAAACTCAACCCTTCGCCTCGACCTCGATCGTCTTCTTCACCGCCGGTCGTTCCATCATCCGCGCGTAGTGGGCTTCGAGGGCGGGGAAGTCGCCCGGCTGGCGTTCGAGCTGATCGCGGAAGCGCCAGTAGACACGGAAGAGGTGGATGTCGGCGATCGAGTAGCGATCGCCCAGGATCCACGTGCGATTGCCCAGGCGCTTGTCCGCCACCGCGTAGAGTTCGCGGGCCTCGGCGACGCCCTGCCGGATCGCCGGATGGATGGTCGAGGCGACATAGGACATCCACGAGATGACCTGCGCCTCGGCTTCGACGTCGCCGGCCGGCAGGAGGTTCGCCGCGGGATGGGTGCGGGCGAGATAGAACAGGATGCCGGCCACCTCGGTGAGCGGTTTCCCGTCGATCATCAGGACCGGGACCTTGCCCACAGGATTGATGGCGAGGAAGTCCGCGTTGCGCGTTTCCTTGCGCGGCACCGAGACGGCGTGCTTGTCGAAGGGGGCGCCGACCTCGTGCAAGGCGATGTGGGCTGCCATGGAGCTGGAGCCGGGCGAGTAATAGAGCTTGAGCATGGCGAAAGCGTACCATGCCTGTCATCGCGGTCGAAGGTTGGTTATCCTCCCGCCATGACCACGCTTCTGCTGTCGTCCCACGCGCTTCGTGTCTGGGGCGAGCGCATCGCGGCGGCCGTGCCGCCGGGCACGCTGTCCTTCCTTACGGCCGAAGCGGCGCTGGCTGCCGACGGACCCGGTACTGCCGACATCGCCTTCATGACCCGCGAGGTCACGGGCAAGTCCAGCCCGGGCAATCCGACGCCCGAACTGGCTGGCTTCGACGCGGTGGTGCGGAAGTCGCCGAACCTGAAATGGCTGCAGATCCATCCGGCCGGCGCCGAGCGGCCGATCTATCGCGAATTGCGGGCGCGCGGCGTCAAGGTGACGACGGCTTCGGGCGCCACCGCCGTCACCGTGGCGCACAGCACGCTGGGCGCGGTGATCGCGATCAACCGCCGCTTTCCGTTGTTGGCCGACGCTCAGCGCCGCCACGCCTGGGAGCCGCGGCTGGGCGAACGCTCGCCGCGCGACCTCGCGGGCCAGTGCGCCGTGATCGTCGGGATGGGGCCGATCGGACAAAACATCGCGAGGTTGCTCGCGATGCTGGGCATGCGCCCGATCGGCGTGCGCCGCACCGCCGAGCCCGTGGAGCCCTGCGAGAGGGTCGTAGCCTACGAACAGCTGCACGAGGTGTTGCCGCAGGCCGACTGGCTGATCCTGTGCTGCCCGGCCTCGCCGGTGACACGCGGCATCGCCAACGCGGCGGCCTTCGCAGCGATGCCCGACGGCGCGCATTTCGTGAATGTCGCGCGCGGCGAAGTCGCGGTGGAGAAGGACGTCATCGCCGCGTTGCAGAGCGGCAAGCTCGGCGGCGCCTATCTCGACGTGTTCGAGCACGAGCCGCTCGATCCGGCCTCGCCGCTGTGGGACCTGCCCAACGTGCTGGTCTCGCCGCACACCGCCAGCCATTCGCTGGGCCAGAACGAGGCGATCTTCGGCATCTTCCTCGAAAATCTCGCGCGCTTCCGCGCCGGTCAGGCGCTGCGCAACGACGTCGACAAGCTCGGCTGAACAGCCTGCTCCACGGCTCGGCGGTCGAGTCGTGACCGGAGGCCGATCACCACAAGCCGGCCGGATTTCGCACCGGCCGGTGCCGCATCGATTTCGAAGCGCCGGCCGACGACGTGCAGCGCGACTCGGTTCAGGATGCCCTTCGCGCGCAGAACCCCCGTGCCGGGGGCACTGAGACGCTGCCCGAGTTCGGTGATGTCGGTGTTCTCTGGCACCTCAAGCTCGAGCGAATCATAAAGCGACGTCGCGTCGGGGGCGCCCGGTGTCGTGAGCGTCGTCGACAGGCGAGGCGAGGTGCCATCGCGCAAGCCGAGCAGCAGGTCGGGCGCAATCTCGGCCCGCGTTGCCGGCAGAATCCGTGCTGCGGGATTTTGCGTGGCCAGCCACGCGAGTGTCTCCTGCAACGACGCTTCGTCCACGAGATCGCAGCGATTGGCGACGACGAGATCGGCGGCGCCGAGCTGGCGCGTGATCGTGTCGCCGAGATAGGCATCGGCGGCCATCGTCCGCACGGTCTCGACGTCGACCATCACGACGATGCCGTCGATGCGATAGGCCGGCAGCAGGGTGACGGCGCTCGCCACCATGCCGGGCAGGGCGACGCCGCTGGTTTCCAGCACCACGCGCTCGATGTCCGGCCGCTGCTCGGGCAGCGCCATCAGCGTGTCCATCAGGTCCGAACCGTAGCTGCAGCACACGCAGCCGCCGGAGATTTCCAGCGTGTCGCCGTCCGACGACACGATCAGGTCGCGATCGATCGGCGTCGTGCCGAAATCGTTGACCAGGACCGCGAGCCGCTGGCCGTCGGCGGCGCGCAGGAGACGATTGACCAGCGTCGTCTTGCCGGTGCCGAGATAGCCGCCGATCACCGTGACCGGCAGCCGCGCGGCGGGTTGTTCCCTATTCACGCCCCGTTGGCGGGAAAGGGACGGCCGCCCTGGACAGTGCCCCAGATGCGCACGTCCTTCAGCCTGTCCGGCGCGATCTCCAGCGGATCGTCCTCCAGCACCGCGAAGTCGGCACGTTTGCCGCATTCGATCGAGCCGACCTCGCCGTCGAGCTTCAGGGTCCAGGCGGCGCCCAGCGTGATGGTGCGCAGCGCGTCGGCCACGGAGATGGCCTCGCTGGTGCCCAGCGTGCGACCGCTGGCGGTGCGGCGATTGACGGCGCACCACGCCGTGAAGAGCGGGCCGAGCGGCGTCACCGGCGCGTCGGAATGGATGGCGAGCGGCACGCCGCTGGCCAGCGCCGTCGCGCAGGCGTTCATGCGCATCGCGCGCTCCGGACCGACCGTGGTCTCGTAATGCTGGTCGCCCCAGTAGAAGTGATGGTTGGGGAACAGGTTGGCGCACATGCCGAGCCGCGCCATCCGCCGGAACTGCGCGGCGTCGGCCAGCTGGCAATGCTGCAGCGTGAAGCGATGGTCGCGCGCCGGCTGGTCGAGCAGCGCGCCTTCGAGGCAATCCAGCGCCATCTCGGTCGCCTGGTCGCCGTTGGTGTGGCTGTGCACCAGCACGCCCTTCTGCAGCGCGAGCTTGTAGAGGCCGGAGATCGCCTCGGGCGGGGTGTACCACAGGCCGTTGGGCGCGCCGTTGTAGTAGCCCGGCCAGCGCAGGCGCGCGGAGAAGCCCTGGATCGAGCCGTCGACGAACAGCTTGATGGCGCCCAGCCGCAGCCGGTCGGTCGACTTGGCCTTGAGCTTGACGGCGATGTCGACGACCTGCTCGGGCGTCAGCGCCTGGAAGCGGCGGAACGAGACGATGCGGACGGGGAAGCCCGCCTCGCCGGTGACGCGGCCCATCATCGACACGGCATCGTCGGGCAGCAGGTTCGCGAGATCGGTCGCGGTGGTGACGCCCTGGCGCACGCAGAGCTTGGCGAAGCGGCGCAGGCCGTCCTCGTCGTTGGCCAGCGCCTCGCGGTCGAAGCCGACATGGGCGCCGACGATCGTCATCGCCTCGGGGCCCTTCAGCTCACCGGTGGGCAGGCCGTCGGGCCCAAGCGGGATGCCGGGATGGTTGACACCCGGCCGCATCAGGCCGGCCAGTTCCAGCGCGCGCGTGTTCACGTTGAAGATGTGGCCGCTGGCATGCATCACGCCGATCGCGCGTGTCGTCGACACGCGGTCGAAGTCGGCACGCACGACGCGACGGTCGCCGTAGTAGATGGGGTCGAGGCCCCAGCCGGCGAGCACTTCGGTCGCCGAGGCGAGCTTGCGCTCGACCTCCTGCAGGCGCGTCACGACATCCTCGATGGACTCCGCGCCCTTCCACACCTTGCCTTCGGGATCCATGCGATCGAAGCGGCCGAGATAGGTGTAGCGCCAGAAGGTACCCTCGGCGGCATGGCTGTGGCCCTCGACGAGACCGGGCATCAGCACCTTGTCGGCGAAGCGTTCGTCCAGCGTGTAGGTGCCCCAGCCGGCCAGTTCCTCAAGCGGGCCGGCGCCCAGGATGCGGCCGTCGCGCACGGCCACATGCGTGGCCTCGGGTCGGGCCGGGTTCATGGTGAGGATGCGGCGGGCGCGGAAGATCGTGATCGGGCTGAGCGTCATGTCGCCGACAGTAGCGGGCCTGCGCTGCCGACGCCAAGCGTTGCGAAGCTGACGGCAACGTATACGCTGTCGCAAAGCAGGCGAATGACCTGCTCCAGACAAACAAGGCCAGAGGGACGGCGCCGCCTCCTCGCTTCGGCCCGGAGGAGACATCGATGCGCCTGTCACGTCGCGCCACGCTCGGCTTGTTGGCCACGTCACCTGCCGTGGCGGCGCCCGCGGTCTGGGCGCAAGGGCGCGACTGGCCCAACCGGCGGCTGCGGCTGCTCGTTCCCAGCGCCGCCGGCGGATACGAGGTCTATGCCCGCATCCTGGCGCCGCGCCTCGCGGAACTGCTGGGGCAGCCCGTCGTCGTCGACAACAAGCCCGGCGCCAACGGCATCATCGGCATGCAGGAAGTCCAGCGCAGCGCGCCCGACGGCTACACTTTCATGTTCGCCCATGTCGGGGCGATCTCGATCGGCAGCAGCATCTATCCCAACATGCCGCTCGATCCGGTGGACGATCTCGCCTCCATTTCGGTGGCTGTCACCTCGCCTCTGGTCTGGGTGGTGACACCGTCGCTGCCCTTCAGGACGATGCCGGAGTTCATTGCCAAGGCGAAGGCGGAGCCCGGCCAGTGGCGCTACGGCCTGCCCGCGTCGGGCAGCATTCCGCACCTGGTCGCGGAGGACACCAAGATCCGCCACAAGCTCGACATGCCCGCCGTGCCCTACCGCAGCACGCCGCAGTCGCTGCTGGCGGTGATGAACGGCGAAGTGCCGATCACGGTCGACAGCCTCGGCGCCAGCGCCGGTCACATTGCCGGCGGCAAGCTGCGCGCCCTGGCCGTCACCTCGCGCGAGCGCTCGGAGAAGCTGCCCGACGTGCCGACCATGATGGAACTCGGCCTCGATCCGCGCGAATGGGTGGCCTGGTACGCGTTCATGGCGCCCAAGGGTACGCCCGACGAGGTCATCCAGAAGCTGAACACGGTCATCAATCAGGCGCTGCGCGAGGAGGCGATCGCCACGCGCATCCGCGAGCTGGGCGCCTCGCCGCGCATCACCACGCCGGCCGAGACGCTCGCCTTCATCACGCAGGAGCGCACCGACTTCGGCGCCATCGCAAGGGCAGGCAAGATTCGCGTCGAGTAATTCGGTCCCTTCCCCTTTGCGGAGTGCGCAAAGGGGAAGCGAGTCGCTTGCTTCTCTCGAAAGACCTACCGAACCGTGTTGCGCGGCACGTCGCGGAATGGCTTGGTCGTGTCGATGCTCGGCTCCTTGGGCATCTTGAGAACGCGCTCGGAGATGATGTTGCGCTGGATCTCGTCGGTGCCGCCGGCGATCGACGTGGCCGGGACCGAGACCAGGATCTCGGCGATCACGCCGTTCATCGGGCTGTCGGAGCCGGTCAGCAGGGCGTCGGCGCCGGAGAGCTGGGTGTGGATGCGGGCCGCGGCGCGCGCGACATGGCTCGACACCAGCTTGCCCAGCGACCCCTCGGGGCCCTGCGGTTTGCCCTGCTGCGCGGCGGCGCGGGCGCGGCGCGCCGTCCATTCGGCGGCCTTCGACATGGTGAGCAGCTTGGCGATTTCCTGCCGCACCACCGGATCGTCGAGTTTGCCGGTCTCCTTTGCACGCGGCAGGATCAGGTCGACCCGGCCGGCGCGCTGCGGATACCACTTGTAGGGTTCCATCGTCGTGGCGATCTCGGCCCGCTCCTCGTCGTAGGCGCGGCCCTTGCGGTCCGACCCCATCGCCCAGGTGCGCAGCCCGTCGGCGCCGCGGCGCTCGTGCATCAAGGTCGTCGTCGTCACCGCCCAGCCGTCGCCCACGTTGGCGACCAGGAACTCCGGCTCGACCACGGCGTCGGTCATGAACACCTGGTTGAACGAGGCGTGGCCGTTCATCTGTTTCAGCGGCTGCACATTCACGCCGGGCTGGTGCATGTCGATGATGAAGTAGGACAGGCCCTTGTGCTTGGTCTGGTCCCAGTCGGTACGGGCCAGCAGCAGGCCCCAATGCGCGTGATGGGCCGAGGTCGTCCAGACTTTCTGGCCGTTCACGATCCACTTGTTGCCGCTCATCTCGGCGCGCGTGACGGCGCCGGCCACGTCGGATCCAGAGCCGGGCTCGCTGAACAGCTGGCACCAGGTGTCCTCGCCGGTGAGGATGCGGCGCAGGAACTTTTCCTTATGGAGATCGGTGCCGTGCGCCAGGATGGTGGCGGCCGCCAGCGTGCGGATGCCGGCCTTGGCGACGCCGATCGCGCCGATGCGCGCGAATTCCTCGTCGACGACGGCCTGGAAGCCCTGCGGCAGGTCGCGGCCGTACCATTCCTTGGGCCAGGTCGGCACGCCCCAGCCGGAATCGGCCAGCTTGTTGCGCCATTCGACGAGGCCTAGTTCGGGGTTCCAGTTGGCTTCGAGCCAGGCGCGCACCTCGGCGCGGACGGAGTCTTCGGTGAGTTCGCTCATCTTCCTGCTCCTCAGGCGGCCCAGTGCTGCATCATTTGCTCGCGGTGATGATGGGCATCGCCCAGCAGCACCTCCGAGCTCTTGGCCCGCTTGAACCAAAGATGGGTGTCGTTGTCCCAGGTGAAGCCGATGCCGCCATGGATCTGGATGGCATGCACCGCCGTCTGCAGCGCGGCGTCGCTGGCAGCGGCCTTGGCGAGCGACGCAACGGCGACGACGTCGTCGTCACCCTCGTCGAGCGCGGCGGCGGCATAGTAGGCGGCCGACTTGGCCAGTTCCACGTCGACCAGCATGTCGGCGTGCTTGTGCTTCATCGACTGGAAGGAAGCGATGGCGCGGCCGAACTGCATGCGCATCTTGGCGTATTCCAGCGAATCCTCGCGCAGCCGGTCGGCGACGCCGGCCATCTCGTTGGCCAGGCACACCGCGGCCTCGACCATGGTGCGGGCGAACGGCGCGGCGGCGGCGCCGGCCTCGCCCAGCAGCGTGGCTTCGACGCCCTTGAACTCAAGGCGGGCGAGCTTGCGCGTCTCGTCCATCGTCTTCAGCAGCTTGCGCGACAGGCCCTTGGCATCGCCCTTCACGGTGAAGAGGGAGAGGCCCTCGTCACCGCTGCTGCCCGGCGCGCGGGCCAGCACGACGATGAGATCGGCGGTGTGGCCGTCGAGGACGTAGCTCTTGAAACCGTCGAGGATGTAGCCAGCGCCGGACGGCTTGGCCGTCAGAGTCGTCGCGGCGGCATCCCAGTGCGCCGGATCCTCGACCCAGGCCAATGTGGCGACCGTGTCGCCGGCGGCGATGCCGGGCAGCAGCGCCTGCTTCTCGGCTTCCGTGCCGGCGTTGAGGATCGCGCCGGTGGCGAGAACGGCGGTCGAGAAGAACGGCGCGCAGAGCAGCGACCGGCCCATCTCCTCCAGCACGATGCAGAGTTCGCCGAAACCGAAGCCCTGGCCGCCATAGGCTTCGGGGATGCGGACGGCGGTGAGGCCGAGCTCGCTGTTGAGCTTGCGCCAGGCAGCGGCCTCGAAGCCGGCCTCGGTCGCCATCAGGCGGCGCACTTCCTTGGGGGGCGAACGCTCGCCCAGGAAGCGGCGCAGGTTCGACCTGAACTCTTCCTGCTCGCTGGAGAAACTGAACTTCATAAACGAATCCTCCCAGTGCCGATTTTAGGCACTGGGAGAGATGACCGGAAGCGCCCCCGGAGCGTCGGGGATTGCAGGGCGAGACGCCGCCGACGCGGCGTCGCGCCCTTACAGATCGAGCAGGTCGATATGCACCGTCGACGGGTTCTGCGCGCCGGCGGCCACGAAACCGAAGCTGGTTTCGCCGTCGTGGGCGATCGTCCCGTTGTAGGAGGTATTGCCGATCACGTAGCCGCTCGCATCGTGCGACACGATGACGGCGTTCCAGATGTCGGTGATCTGGTTGGTCGTCTCGATCTTGACCTGCCAGCCCGTGACCGTGGCGTCGCCCTCGTTCTCCAGGGTCACGCTGCCGTTGAAGCCGCCCGACCAGGAATTGACGATCGCGAAGATGGCCTCGAGATCGCCCGAACTGGACGAAGGCGGCGTCGGATCGGTAGGAGTCGTGGGCGTGGTGGGCGTCGTCGGCGCGGTGTCGTCGTCGACGATGGTGCCGGTTCCGGTGGCGCGCGTGATCGTGGCGCCCACGGCGTTGCTGAGAACGACGCCGAAATGCTCGTTGCCCTCGACCAGCCTGTCCGGGCTGATCTCGATCGTGATCGTCTTGCTCTGCTCGCCGACGGCGAAGGTGACGTGGCCGTTGCTGGCGATGAAGTCCGAGGCGCCGGCCTCGCCGTAGACAGTCTGGTAATCCACCGTCACTTCGTGCGTCGCCGCCTCGGACAGGGTGAGCACGAAGCTCGCCGTCGGAGCGCCGGTGCCGCCGCCGTCGCCCGGCGCATCCTCGTGGAACTGGTACTCGATGGGCGTGAGGTAGCCCATCTTCGTCTGGTTCACGGTGTGCCAGTTGTCGTTCAGGATGCCGCCGGTGTCACCCGAGTTCGGGTTCCACGACCAGAAGGTCCAGCTCGGCCCCTTCTGTCCCGGCGCCAGGTCCGACGTGCCGTCGTTGTTGAAGTCGCCGCCGAGATACGAAGTGATTGCCTCCAGCCACGGCGCGTCCTTCGGGTCGACCAGCTTGGTGCCGAACTCGCCGATCCACACGGGCGCGATGCCTTCCTTGTAGATGTAGCCCCACATCTGGTCGAACTTGGCGGGCAGGTTCGCGGGGAAGTCGGGGCCCTGGAACCACGACTGCTCGTAGACCGAGTTCGGATAGTCGTGCGCGGAGTAGACCAGCTTGTTGTCGAGCGCGAGGTCGATCGGCCGGTCGCGCACGCCCATCAGGTTGCCGCCCCACCAGTAGCTCTGGCCGTTGTAGGTGCCGATGCCCTCGACGAAGATCAGCCAGTTGGGGTTCACCGTGCCGATCGCATTGCCGGCGGTCTCCGCCGCCAGGGCCCAGTCGTTGGCACCGCCGCCGCCCCAGGTGCCGTTGTAGGGCTCGTTGTGCAGGTCTGCGCCGATGACCGACTGGTCGTCGGCGTAGCGCGCCGCCAGCATCTTCCAGTCATTGATCCAGGCCGACTGCGTGTACTGGCTGTTGTACCAGAGGCCGTTTTCCGACGTGCCGGCGCCGGCATTGCTGCGGTGATGGTCGAGGATGATCTTGAGCCCGACCTGGTCGGCATAGTCGACGATCTTGTCCATGATCTGCAGCGCCGACAGGCCCTGCAGGTCGGGGTTCTTGCTGAAGTCGATACCGTTCGGCGACGCGGTCGTGTGCAGCATTTCGCTGGAAAAGGGCAGGCGGATGGTGTTGAAGCCCAGATCCACCATCTGGTCCATCATGTCCTTGTAGCCGCGCGTCCACAGACCGTGCGGCGCGAAGGTCGAGGATTCGAAACCGAACCAGTTCACGCCGGCGATCTGCACCGAGTGCCCGGCCGAATCGACGATCTGGTTGCCCGAGGTGCTGAGCCAGCCCGGGGCCGCCCCGCCGCCGGGATTGCCCTCGGTCACCGTCGCGTCGGAGATGGCGAGCGTCGGGCCGGCCGGTGCATCGTCGTTGACGATCGTGCCGGCGCCGGTCGCGTCGGCGATGGTCGCGCCGGTCGGGCTGGATAGAACGACGCTGAAGCCTTCGTTGGCCTCGACCGTGGCATCGCCGATCGTGGCGACCTGGATGGTCTTTTGCGTCTCGCCGGGTGCGAAGGTGAGCGTGCCGGATTGCGCGACATAGTCGCTGCCGGCAACGGCCGTGCCGTTGGCCGTCGCGAAATTCACGGTGACCGGCGAGGTGGACGCCGCGGACAGGCTCACGGTGAAGCTGGTTTGTCCGGACGTTGCCGCGCTTCCTTCGGCCGCTGAGGCATCGTCGATCGAGAGCGACGGCAGGGCGGTGGCGCTATCGTCGTTGACGATGGTGCTGAGTGCGCTGCCGTCCCGGATCGCGGCGCCGGTCGGCGAGGTGAGGTTGACCTTCAGCGTCTCGTTGGCCTCGACCGCCGTATCGCCGGTCACCTGGACGCGGATGACCTTCGATGTCTCGCCGGCGGCGAATGTCAGCAGGCCCGACTGGGCGACATAGTCCTGGCCGGCCTTGGCGGTGCCGTTGGTGGTGGCGTAGGCGACCGTCACCGGGCCGGACGTCGCGGCAGACAGGCTGACGGTGAAGGCAAGCTCGCTGGCGCCGCTGTTGCCCTCCGTCACCGTGGCGTTTGCAATCGTGATCGTGGCGTCGTCGTTCGCGATCGTCCCGATGCCGAGGCGGTCGGCGATCTTGCCGCCGGTCGCACCGGACAGGTTGATCTTCAGCGTCTCGTTGCCTTCGATGACCGTGTCGCCGGTGACCTTGATGTTGATCACCTTGGAGGTCTCGCCGGGCGCGAAGGCGACCGTGCCGGTCTGGGCGACGTAGTCCAGTCCCGCCTTGGCCGTGCCGTCCTCGGTACCCCAGGTCACGCTCACCGGGCCGGTGGTGGCTTCCGAGAGGGTGATGGTGAAGGCGAGGTCGCGCGTGCCGCCGTCGCCTTCTTTCACCGTGGCGTCGGCGATGGTGATCTTCGGCACGACGACGTCGTCGGTGAGGATCGTGCCGACCGCCGCGCCGTCGGCGATGGTGGCGCCGCTCGGGGCAGAAAGAGTGAGCGCCAGCGTCTCGTTCAGCTCGGCGACCTTGTCGCCGTTCACCGTGATGCTGATGGTCTTCTGCGTCTCGCCGGCGGCGAAGGTGACGGTGCCCGATTTGGCGATGTAGTCCGAGCCCGCCGTGGCGGTGCCGTCGGCGGTGGCGTAGGCGACCGTCACGGGTCCGGTCGCCGCCTTGGACAGGCTGACCGTGAAGTTCATCTGGACGGTGCCGCTGCTGCCTTCCACGACAGATGCATCGCCGACCGAGATCGTCGGCAGGGAAGGCGGCGGCTCCTCGCCCGCGCCGTTCAGCGTCAGCCCCGTGGTCGCGGTGCCGCCCGTGGCGCCCGGAGTCGCCTGGAAGCCGAAGGTGACGCTGCCGCCGGCCGAGACGTCGGCGTTGTAGGAGGCGTTGCGCAGGACATAGTGGGTGCCGACGCGGCTGACGATCTCGGCCCCCCAGATGTTGGTGATGGCGAAGCCCGCATCGAACTCGATCGTCCAGCCGTGGACTCCGCTGGTTCCGCCTTCGACCGTCATGTTGCCGATGAAGCCCGAACCCCAGTTGTCCTTGACCGTGTACTTGACCGTAGCCATCGCTTCCCTCCGCTCAGTTTCCGCTCATCGCGTGCGAGACAGATGCCATCGACATTGGGGCGTTACATCGGCAGCGCCCCGGCTAGTCGGTGAACCCGGCAGGAAAGTCGGCGAACGGGGCGCGGTGCGCCTGGCAGGCAGTGCTTGCCTGACTGCGCCAAATGCCCAATCTTTCTCGGGAATTCAGCCGTCCCGCCCGGAGCGCCTCGACCTTGTTCGCACGTCTGCTTGCCCGGTGGAACGGCCTGCCGCTGTTCTGGCGAGTCCAAATCGCGGGATGGGGGCTGTTCGCGATCGCCGACCTGCTGGCGCAGCGTATCGCCTTTCACAGCTATTCGGTGGCCTTCGCCCGGACAGGACTCATTCTCGCCTGCCTGGTCGCGATCTCGACGGCGATGCGCAGCGTCTATCTCACGAGGCACTTCGCCAATCGCGTATCGATCGGCGGCGTGGCGCTGATCGCGCTGCTCTCGCTGCTGGGAGCGCTCGTCGTCGCGAGCATGATCGTTCTGGTCCATGAGGCTGTACCCTGGATCGTGCCGCCCGACCGTCGCGGCGTCGAAGAATTTTTCGTCCCATTCGTGCATTACTTCTTTGCCCTTGCGGGGTGGAGCCTCGCCTACTTCTGGCTGCGCGCGGAGATGGCCGAACAGGCGCAGCATCGGCGGACCATGCGCGCCCAGGCCGAAGCCCTGCGGGCCGAACTCGAACAGCTTCGCCTGCAACTCGATCCGCATTTCCTCTTCAACGCCCTGAACGGTGTCGCGGAGGAAATCCCCGAGCATCCGGCCGCGGCATTAGACATGCTCCGCAACCTTACCGCCTACCTCCGGCACTCGCTCGACGGCATAAATCACACGGTTGTCACGGTGGAGAACGAAGTGACGGGCCTCGCCGCCTATCTCGCCGTCCAGAAGGCACGTTTCGGGGATCGCCTGCAGACTCGGATGGATATTGCACCGGAAGCCAGGCCTCGCCGTATTGCGAGCTTCCTGCTCCAGCCCCTGGTCGAAAACGCCGTCAAGCACGGACGGCGCGAACAAGGCCTCGATCTGCGCATCGACATCCGTGCGGGCCATGAGGCTCTTCATATCGAGGTCTCGAATGCCGGTACGCTCGCACCCGCCAACGCCACGCGCCGCCAGCGCCCCGGTATCGGCGTGGAGAATGTCCGCCGCCGGCTCGCGCTGCACTATCCCGAGCGTCACACTTTCGAGCTGCGCGAAGCCGGCGAACGGACCGAGGAGAAGAGGGTGGTCGCGACGCTCGAGTTGAAAGGCGAACCGTGCGGGTCCTGATCGTCGACGACGAGCCGCTGGCCCGCAACGCCATGCGGCGCCTGCTGGCCGCTCATGGCCATGTGGAGATCGCGGGCGAGGCCGACAGCACCGAGAGCGCGCGCGCGCAGGTCGCGAGCTTGCAGCCCGATGTGATCTTCCTCGACATCGAGTTGGGCGGCGGCGACGATGGATTCGCGCTGCTCGACTCGCTGGAGCGGCCGCCCATCGTCGTCTTCGTCACGGCGTTTGCCGAGCATGCAGTCGAGGCCTTCGCCGTGAATGCCGTCGACTACCTGCTGAAGCCGGTCGAGCCGGTGCGTCTCGAAGCGGCGCTGGCGCGCGCGGCGCGCCAGCTCGCGCTTTCGGCCCTGCCGCCCGGGCCGGGCGTGATCGAACTCCGGACGCCGCGGCGGACCCTGTTCGCGACACCGGGAGAGATCGTGGCCATCTCGGCCGACGGCGATTTCGCACGCGTCTTCGTGGCGGGCCAGCCGGCGGTGATGATCCTGCGCACGCTGGCGCATTTCGAGGAGCTGCTGCCGGCGCCGCCCTTTGTGCGGCTCGGCCGCTCGGTGATGATCAATCGCGACCGGTTGCGCAGCCTCGAAGCGCCGACGCGCTCGACCGGCCGTCTCGTGCTCGACGGCATGGCCCATCCGCTGACGATCGGCCGCGCCGCCACGGCCCGCCTGCGGGAGATTCTGGCGTCCGACAAAGCCTGAATTGCCCCGCTTCGGTCTGGCATCGATGCTGCAAGGCCTTCGCCGCAATCGTCGCGGGAGGAGCCCATGAAAGCCGTCGTCATCCATGCCACCGGAGGCCCCGAGCAGCTCGTTCTCGCTGAACTGCCGGACCCCGTGCCCGGGGTGGGCGAGGTCCTGATCGATGTGGCCTATGCCGGCTGCAACTGGGCCGACACCCAAGTTCGCATGGGCATCTACCCGCATCCCATGACCTATCCGATGATCCTGGGCTTCGAGGTCTCCGGCACGGTCGCGGCGCTGGGGCCGGGGGTGACGGGCGTGAAGGTGGGCGATCGCGTGGCGACCTTCCCGGAAAAGGGCGGCGCCTATGCCGAGAAGTGCGTCGCTTCCGCCCTGGGCCTCATCAAGCTGCCGGACGCGGTCCCGCTCGATGTCGGCGCGGCTTTTCCCATCCAGGCTCTGACCGCCTGGCACATGATGTGGACGATCTATGGCGGCATCGGACCGGGCGACAAGGTGCTGGTGAACGCGATTGGCGGCGGTGTCGGGCTGATGTGCACCCAGCTTGCCGTGCGGGCGGGAGCGCGCGTCATCGGCACGACCGGCACGCCGGGCAAGGAAGCCAGGGCGCTGGCCTTCGGCGCCTCGCGCGTCGTGGTGACCTCGCAGGAGGATTTCGAACGCGCGGTGCTCGACTTCACCGACGGCAAGGGCGTCGATCTCGCGATCGACTCCTACGGCGCCACCATGCTCGACCGCACCTTCGGCGTGGTGAAGATGCTGGGCCACATCATCAGCATCGGCGAAGCCGAAGGGCAGCCGTTCAAGAACATTCGCGAGCGCATCCTGCCGCGCTCTCAGACCTTCACCCGCTTGCATCTCGGCCATATCGACCAGACGTCGGCCGAGTGGCAGGCCGGCGTCGGCCATGTGCTGGCCGCCCTGGCCGAGGGCTGGCTCAAGGTCCCGATCGAGGGTGTGTTTCCCCTGGCCGAGGCGGCGGACATGCACCGCCGCCTCGAAGGACGTGGCGTCGCCGGCAAGCTTTTGCTGAAGGCGGCCGGCTGACGCGCACTACCGCTCGATCCAGACGTCCTCGAAGCGCCAGTTGTTGTAGATGCTGTTGATGTGCAGCGTGACGTTCTTGACCTGCGGATGCCAGCATCCGGCGATGCGGCCGTGGCTGATGATCGGCCGGGCCACGTCCTCCTGCAGCTTGCGGTCGATCTCCCACACCAGCTCCTGCCGCTTCTTGCGGTCGGTCTCGCGCGACTGCTCCTCGAAGAGCTTGGTCATCTCCGGATTGCAGTAGTTGTTGTAGTTGCGCAGCGAGCCGCAGGCATAGCCCTCGAACAGGGTCACGTCGGGATCGTCGACCGCGCTGCCGGTGAGGTTGAGCGCGACGACATAGTCCTTCTTGAAGACGCGATTGTAATAGACGCTGGTGTCGATGATCTCGAGCTCGCCGTCGATCCAGATCTGCTTGAGCTGGTCGATGAGGATTACCGCCGGGTCCTTGAAGGTGGCGATGTTGCGGGTGCTGACCTTGAGCTTGAGGCGCTTGTCGGGCCCGTAGCCGGCTTCCTTCATCAGCGCCCGCGCTTCCTCGCGGGCCTTCTCCACGTCGCCATAACCGATGAGGCCCTGCAGCTTCTCCTTGGGCAGGCCCCAGACGCCGTCGGGCGGCGGCAGCATGGCGCCGCCCATCTGGCCTTCGCCCTCGCTCAGGATCCTGATGAAGGCATCTCGGTCGAGGGTCAGCGCCATGGCGCGGCGAACCTTCGGATTGTCGAACGGCGCAACCTCGCGATTGACGATCAGGTTGGTGCTGACGCCGCTCTCGCGCATGGTGCACTGCGCCTGGGGTGCGTCGCGCTTGATGTTCTTCAGCAGCGGCACGGTGACGTCCGCCGGGAAGGTCATGTCGAACTTGCCGGCGACGAACGACAGCATGCGCGTCGAGCGATCGGCGATGATCGAGAACTCGATGGCGTCGAGATAGGGCCGTCCCGGCTTCCAGTAGTCCTGGTTCTTCACCAGCTTGATGCCCTCGTTCATCTTGAAGTCGGCCAGCTTGAAGGGTCCGGTGCCGACCGGCTTGCGCCGCATGTCGGCGGCCGGGACGTGGCAGGGATAGATCGGCGTGTAGCCGGAGGCGAGCAGTGCGAGCAGAGAGGGTTGCGGCTGCTTCAGATGGAAGGTCACCTCCGATGGGCTATCCGCGGTCACCTTCTCCAGGTTGCCGTACCAGGCGCTGCGCGGATTGCGGCGCAGTTTTTCCGGCGTGAGGATCAGGTCGAAGGTGCAGGCGACGTCGGCCGCCGAGAACGGCTTGCCGTCGTGCCATTTCACGCCGTCGCGGGTCTTGAAGACCAGCTTGCGGCCGCCGTCCTTCGTCTCCCAGTTCGTCGCAAGGTCGGGCACGATGGTGTCGAGGCTGTTCTTCGGCGCGTTCTGGTCGAAGACGACGAGGTTGTTGTAGATCGACATGAAGGGGACGGCGACCGAGACGGTCGATTCCTCATGGATGGAGGCGCTGGGCGGCGTGTCCATGTGCTGGATGCGCAGCGTGCCGCCGCTCTTCTGTGCCCATCCGGTGCCCGCCCACCCGATGAGTCCAGCGGCCACACAAATCGAAGCGAAACGAATCCTGTCGATTTTCATTTTGTTTCCTCCCGACGATTGTCTTGCAGTTGGTTGTTTTTGATCTCCATGGGATTGCAGTGCGGCTGAAAGCCTAGACCGCGTGCAGTCGATGTGTCGACCGGCAGGTTTGGTCTGCTATCGTCCGCCGCCCGTACCGAGAAACCCGAGGAGTCCCGAAGTGACCACTGCCCCCCAGCGTCTGCGCGCCCTGCTGGCCGAGCCCGGCCTCGTCGTCATGCCAGCTGTTTGGGACGGCCTCACCGCAAAGCTGACCCATGGCGAGGGCTTCAAGACGGCGTTCCTGTCGGGCTCGTGCGTCGCCGCCAGCCGCCTCGGCGGCCCCGATCTCGATCTCGTCTCGTTCGGCGAGATGTTCGATTCCTTCAACATGGTGCACAGCGCGGCGCCGGACCTGCTGGTCCTGGCCGACGGCGATCACGGCTACGGCAATGCGATGAACGTGCAGCGCACCGTGAGCGCCTATGGCCGCGCCGGCGCCGCCGCCGTGCTGATCGAGGACAAGATCACGCCGCGCGCGCTCACCGCCGCCGGCAAGCCCTGCCTGCCGCGCGAGGAAGCGCGCATGAAGATCCGCGCCGCCGTCCAGGCCGCGAAGGAATCCGGCATCCTCGTCCTGGCGCGAACCGACTGCCGCCCGACGCAGGGCATCGACGAGGCGGTTGCCCGCATCGAGATGTATGTCGAGGAAGGCGCCGACATCCTGTTCCTCGATTCGCCCGCCGACGACGAGGAGATCCGCCGCGGAGTCGCCGCCGCCAAGGGCCGCCCGTCCTTCGCCGTGCTGTCGCCCGGCGCGCCGCGCGCCACGCCCTCGCAGACCGAAGCCCTCAAGCTCGGTTTCAAGATCGGCACCTATCCGACCGGCATGCTGTCGCCGGCCGCTGCCGGCATGAAGGCGGGCCTCGCCGCACTCAAGGCGGGCGAAGCGGAAAGCAAGAGCGCACTGTCGCCGGCCGACCTGCGGGCGACGCTGGGCTATGCCGACTACGACACCGCCGCCAAGCCCTTCATCGTGAAGGCGTGACGTTCGTTCCCGTCCTCGAGAGCAGAGAGCCATGAAGCGTAAAGTCAGCAAGGCGTTCGTCCATCTCGGCGCCTCTTCCATCCATGGCCTCGGCTGCTTTGCCGATATCGACATCAGGAAGGACGAGCTGGTCCGGGTGTGGGACGGCAAGGACAGCCGCTGGATTCCGCTGGCCAAGGCGCACGCCTCGCCGCAGGTCCAGCTCATCAAGCGCTTCGGCATCCGCTGCGACGGCGGCTACTGGGCGCCGCTCGACTTCCTGCGGATCTCGACCGGCTGGTACATGAACCACGCCGCCGATCCCAACATCGGCTCCGACGACGGCGACGTGACCTATTACGCGCTGCGCGACATCAAGGCCGGCGAGGAACTCGTCATGGACTACCGTCTCATGGACGAGCACCACGACAATCTCCATCGCGACGAGGTCGTGCCGGCGACGGCGCGAGCCAGGCGGCGGCGGCGCAAGTGACGCGTGCCTGAGAGAGCCTGGTCCCGGGGCAACCGGACCTGCTCCCGGGCCGTTCGCTTCCTTGTGCAGGAACAAGGAGGACGTCATGGCCACCGATCCCGACCCCAGGCCGCGGGAACGAACCAATCCCGATATCGAGCGTGACACCGGCACCGGGGAGACGGTGCGACCGCGTGACAACGACACCAGCCGCACCGTCGGCCCGGAGGACGAGGATCGCCGCGTCCGTCCCGGCGAGCGCCGTCCGCCGGGGACCATGCCCTGACAGGGCGAGCCGCGCGGCGGCCGTGTCCCCGTCTCAGCGCTTGCGGACGAATTCGGCGCGCAGTACCAGGCCCTTGATGGTGTCGTGGCGGCAGTCGATCTCCTGGGCGTCGCCGGTGAGGCGGATGCTCCTGATGACCGTGCCGCGTTGCAGCGTCTGGTTGGCGCCCTTCACCTTGAGATCCTTGACCAGTATGACGCTGTCGCCGTCGGCCAGCAGGTTGCCGACCGAATCGCGCACCTCGACGCTCCGCGCGGCCTCCTCGGTCGCCGCCTTCTTCGCGGCTGCTTCCGCGGCGGGCATCCATTCGCCGCTGGCTTCGTCATAGACATAGTCGTCGTCGGTGTCGGCCATCTGCGCCTCGGCTGCTGCAAGCGAGCGCTCTACAAGCCGGGCACGGCCGTCGCAACACGGCGCATTGTCTCGCCCTGGAACATCCGGGACCCGTTACGGCCCACTGCCTTGGGATCCCGTCGCCCAGGTTGTCCCTAGAGGGACTGTTTCAGGATCCACTCTCGTGCCGGGCCCGCTTGCCGGAAGACGCGCATCGGGCGGTTGGCGGCCGCCAGCATGCCGAGCACCCGAGATACCATCGCGATCTTGTCCTCGCGCACCACGACAGCCAGCGGACCCACCGCGTGGACGTGGTGGCTGGACCGCATACGCACACCGATTGCCAGGAGATTCTCGGGCCCCATCGCTGTGTCGGCGCTGCCGCCGTCGAACAGCTTTCGATAGGCGTGGAGGTCGGCATTGTCGATGACGTCCAGATAGGCCTCGAACTCAGGCCGGGTGACGTCGCCCTCGGCGACGACCGTCATGAGCTGCTCTTTCGAATCGATCTTCCAGTGAACCGGCATGGCGTTCGATTTTGCCCGCGGTCCGTTCTGAGCGCCAGAGATGCGAAAGGAGGGGGTGACGCCGCTCGGCGGCAGGCTTAATTCTGGCGGCTCACTTTTCGCAGGAGCGCCAGACAGTGTCCTCGCATGAGGCAGCCCCCGCGGGCGCGCCCGCCCTTGTGTCCGAGCCGGTCCGTTTCGATGGAAGGCGCCTGCGCAGCGAGCGCACCCGGCACCTGATCATCGAGGCCTACCTGATGCTCCTGCAGGAGCATCGTCGCATGCCGACCGCGGCAGAGATCGCGGCCCGAGCCGGCTACTCGGTCCGCTCCATTTTCGAGCGATTCACCGATCTCGATGCGTTGAGCCTTGCCACCGCCGACTATGCCATCGCGCTCGGACAGGCCGAGGCCGAACCGCGCGACGTGGGCGGAGACCGTGCCGCGCGCATTCGTTCCCATGTACATACCCGCGCCCAGGCCTGCGAGAAGTGGCTCCCGCTGTGGCGGATCCTCACCGCCAAGCCGGTCGGGGAGCAGTTGCCCGATCTCAGAGCGCGCGTGCTGGCCGTGCGCCGCGCCAACGTCGAGCGGCTGGAGCTGATGTACCGGCCGGAACTCTCCTCCCTCGATCCCTCGGCGCGCGAGACGCTCGTCCTCGGGCTTGCAACACTCACCAGCTTCGAGAGCTGGGAGGCGTTGAGGGACGATTTCGGCCTGCCGTGGGACTCGGCCCTGGATGTCTGGGCTTCGGCCATCGACCGCATGCTGCCATCGATTTCCTGACGGGGCGCCGCGGCCGGGTTCGCTCCTCCTAGACTGCAAGCGTCGTGAGGTAGGCGGTCGCGTGAGCCGCGTCGTCCGGCGCGCCGGCAAAGCCTACATAGCCATCGGGCCGGATGAGCCGCAGCGTCGTGGCATGGGCGGGATCCCGGGCCGGCACGGCCTTCACCAGCCTGGGGAACTGCGCCGCAAGACCAGCCACGAGATCGGCGGGGCCCATCGCCGTGAACTGCCGGCCGCCGGCACCGTCGGGCAGACGATGCGGCCACCGTTCGCCGGCCCTGGGTCCGCTCGCGACACGCCCGGTCCTCGCGGTGAGCGGACTGTGCGGGTAGCCGATGTCCATCTCGCCGAGCTGGTTGGCCACCTTGTGCTGGATCTGCGGAAAGCTCGCCGCAAAGTGGAGCACCGTGTTGCGCAGGTTCTGGAGGAGCGGGTTGGTGAGGGTGGCCGCCTCGGTCATCAGGCCGGCATTCTTCAATACGAGATCGCCGACCGCCGTTCGTTCCGGCGAATAACTGTCGAGCAGCGACGGCTTCGCGGCGCCCTCGATCACGAGCGCCAGCTTCCACGCGAGGTTGAAGGCGTCCTGCATGCCGGTGTTCATGCCCTGGCCGCCGGCCGGGCTGTGGATGTGCGCCGCGTCCCCCGCCAGGAACACGCGGCCCCTGGCATAGTCCTTCACCTTGCGCTCGTTGATGCGGAAGGCGGCGAGCCAGATCGGGTCGGACATCACGATGCCGGGCGAGCCGCGATTGGCCATCAACGCGTTGATCTCGTCGAGTGTCGGATCGGGATGGATCTCGCCGTCCTTCGCCGGGCCGAGATTGGCGATTACCCGCCAGCGATCGCCGACGATCGGGAAGAAGGCGAGGATGCCCTCACGGTGCCAGAAGATGTGCAGGTGATCCTCGAGATCGAGACCGGTGACGTGGCCGTCGGCCAGCGCCCAATGCGACTGCAGGGTCGAGCCTTCGAAGGCAAAGCCCAGCCCATGGCGCACCGCCGAATGGGCGCCGTCGCAGCCGACCAGCCAGTCGGCCTCCAGCGTCTCGCGCTCGCCGTTCGCCCTGGTCAGCGTCGCCTCGACCGATGAACCGGTGTCGGTGAAGCCGGTGAGTTCGACCGTGCGCTCCACGGTCACGCCGGATGCCGCCAGCCGCTCTTCGAGCACGCGCTCGGTCTCGCTTTGCGGGATCATCAGAGCGTAGGGGAACCGGCTGTCGATCAGGTCGAGCGATACCTTCGCCAGGACCTTGCTGCCGGTCGAGATCACGGCACCGTGTCCCTGCATGCCCGCCGCAAGTAACTCCCGCGCGTAGCCCGCATCGTCGAACAGTTCGAGCGTGCGGCTCCACAGGACCAGCGCCTTGGACTTGTCGGTGCGTTGGGCGGCCTTGTCGACGATGCGGACGGCGATGCCGTGGCGTACCAGCTCGTTGGCCAGGGTCAGGCCGACCGGACCCGCTCCAGAGATGAGCACCTTCGGATCGTTGGCCATTTTCCGTCTCCCCCGTGTGTGGGAGGAGCTTAGCGCCTGGCCGGATTTGCAGCCAATCGGTCCTTGCAAAAGCCCCGGCAAAAGGCCATATGCAGCGCGTCGATAGACGGACAGACGATTTGGTCCGCGTTCCCGGTTCAGCCGGCAGCTCGCTCCCGAACTTTGATCCCGAAAACCAGTGCGAATTCGACGGCCGGCTGCGCGTTCCCCTTGTTTGTATGTGGAACGCCGCGCGGGTCAGCATATCTAAAGTAGTGAAAGGGTTACCCATGGCTACGGGAACCGTGAAGTGGTTCAATATTCAGAAGGGCTTCGGCTTCATCCAGCCGGACAACGGCGGTGCCGATGCCTTCGTGCACATCAGCGCCGTCGAGCGCGCCGGCCTGGGCACGCTGAACGAAGGTCAGAAGGTCGAGTATGAACTCGTCGCCGACCGTCGCAGCGGCAAGATGGCTGCCGACAACCTGAAGACTGCTGGCTGACGAGCCGGCTGCCGCCTGCGGCAGCCACGCTCCAGCAAGGCAAAGAGACCCCGCACCCTCTGGGTGCGGGGTTTTTCATTTCCCGGCCTCTACGGCCGCGGCGCTGCCGGAGTGGCGGTCGGCACCTGACATTGCTCTTGCTCCCTGCACGCATTCCCGACGGGGAATCGCGCCCGCGCGCCCTCGATGTCGACGGACCTGAACCTTGGGAGGCCCCGATGGGCAAGAAATCCAGCAAGCGCACGGAATACGTGCTGTTCAACGTCACTTACGAAGACGGCAGCCAGCGCTCCAACCGCCGCGTGCCGGCCGATGCCCTCGAAGGGCTCGAAAAGGACCTGCCGGCGCGCGACATCATCGCCGAGCAGGATCGCGAGGTTGCCGAGAAATCCGGCAAGCCGGCGCTCGCCATCAAGACACTGATACGCGCCTGATCGTTCGGGTGAGCATCGACCGTCTGCGTCACGCCGTGAACGGCCCGATCTGCGCCGTCGCGAAGGCCGGGCGCGCCTGGATCTCGGCCCACCATTCGGCGACGCGAGGATGCCGCGCCGCCGTAATCTCCTCCGGCGCGATCTCCTCGTCGATGCGCTTGATGAAGGGCACCGCGCCGATGTCGGCGAGCGAATAGTCGTCGCCGGCCAGCCATCGGCTCTGGCGCAGCGTCTCCTCCATCCGGTCGACCAGATCGACGGTCAGCTTGGTGCGCGCCTCCTGACGCTCTTCATCGGTGTAGGGCCGGCGCGCCGTGCGCAGCCATGCTTCGCGCCGCTCTTTGCTGGGAACGTTGGCGAGCTTTTCGGCGAGTTCGGCGTCCGACCATTGCGTGGCGACCTTGGCCATCGAGTGCGCCCAGTTGAAGATGATCAGGTTGCCGATCAGACCGTCGACGTGACGGATCCAGTTCCGCATCACCGCGCGGCCGTAGGCGTCGGCCGGACGCAGCGGCGGCTGCGGCCAGGTTTCGTCCACGAACTCGCAGATCGTGCCACTCTCGTAGAGCGATCGGCCGTCCTCCAGGATCAGCAGCGGAATGACACCGTTTGGATTGAGCTTCAGGAAGGATGGTGCATGGTGTTCCATCTTCGCGAGGTCGATCACCTTGCTCTCGAAGGGCAGGTTCTTCTCGGCCAGGCACAACCGAACCCGCCGCGACGCCGATGATCTCCAGCCGTGATAGAGCGTGAGCATTTCCCGCGTTCCCCTGAAACGAAGCCGTTGGGCTGCCTCTCTTCTACCAGCTCAACCGCGGAAAGGCGGCACCTTGCCGCGCACGCAACAAGCAGCGTTCTGCTTCGTTGCACAGGGCATGACCTACCTTCTCCCCTTCCTTTCCCTTTTCCTGGTTGCTGCGTTCGTCTGTCTGGCCCTGCCGGGTCGGGCGGTGGCGGAACCGACCTCCACCGAGGCGTCGCGCTGCAAGCAACTCATCGACTACTACGACCGCTACAGCGCGGGCCGCAGCGCCCATTCGGACGGCAAGCGCAACATGACCCGCATTGCGGCCGGCATCGATTGCGAACGCGGCGACTACGCCCGCGGTATTGCCGAGATGGAGGAGCTGCTGCAGGAGCGGAAGTTCAAGCTCCCGCCCGCGTCCGCCACCGCGAACGCCCGCTGACGCGGCGCGGCGGCGTCAGCGAGTGCCCGGCGTCGCCGGCAGCAGCCTGTCGATCGCCACGATCCAAGCCTCGATGGCTTCCTCGACCGAAAGGCCATGGCGCTCGCGCATGCGGCCCCAGCTCTCGAAGTCGGTGACCTGCTCCAGCGCGATCAGGATCGTCCTGCGGTCGGCTTCCGGAAGGGGGCCGAGTTCCGCGCGGTACATCAGCGAGAGTCGGGCCCAGACCGCGTCGCGCATGAGGCCGATGCGGGTCTTCAGGAACTCCGATTCGTTCTGATTGTGCAGGAGTACCCGCCAGAGCGGCAGCCAGCGTTCGCAGATTCCGGCGCGGGTCTCCACCTGCGCTCGCAGGCGCTGCTCGCGGGTGCCGTCGATATCGCGGACCGCCGCCTGGACGAGACCTTCGGCGAAGGCATAGTCGGCGGCGGCCAGGCTGAGCGCCAGCAGATCGTCGAAACGCTCGAAGACCGAGCGCACCGAATAGCCCGCGCGCTTGGCGATCTGGGCCGCCGTCGGGATCTCGGGACTCTCGCGCAGCAGTTCGAGATAGGCTTCGATGATGAGCTGCTTGGTGCGCTCGCTGCGCAGAGCCCGGCCATCTATGCGGCGCGGTTTGGGTAGCCCTCCCGGCGGCGCCGGCCGAGTCGTCTTGTTGCCGTCCTGCACGTTGTTTCCGCCATCGCACCCCCGCGACGAGATTGTGCGGTGATGCTGCAAATGTGCCGTCTTTCCCGGCGAACCGCCAGCGTGATGCGGGGCTTCCGCCTATGCAATTGCGAGCGGTGAAATCCCATGCGGGGTTTTCTACAATCCCGTCTGCCACAGTGGCGCTTTGGGAGATTTGCGATGCGTTCGAGATTCCTGGTCGTGCTCGGCCTGATCCTCTTGCCGGTTTCGGCCCATGCTGCCGACCAGGCGGCGGCCTCCGCCTGCGCGGCCCAGCTCTCGAAGGACGGGCAGCTCCTCTACGGCAAGGTGGCGCCGACCATGACGCCCAAGACCGACATCAAGGACGCCCTGACCGGCGTCGCCCGCCCGATGGTGATGGGCGGCTCGATGTCCCGCGACGCCGCCCGCACGGCGGCCGAAGCGGCAGGCGAGTGCCTGAAGTTCCTGAAGTAAAGTTAAGGAACGGCTGACGCCGCTCACACCGGAGGCGGCGTCGGGGGCCGTCTCCGCAGTGCGACGACCATGAGTCCTGTGAGGGCCAGCCCCGCCATCGCCATCACGATCACCGCGCCGCGTGGGCCGATGGTGTCGGAGATCGCGCCGGCCGCGAGCTGGCCGAGCGGGGCCGTGCCGATGCACATCGTGACGATGCCCATCAGCCGGCTGCGCATCTCGGACGGCGATTCGGTGAGCATGAGCGTGGACTGCATGTTGCCGAAGCCCGCGGTGCCGAAGCCACCCAGCAAAAGAAGAGCGAAGGCGAGCCAGTAGGACGGCGACAGTGCCATCAGGATCAGCGCGCACATGAACAGGGCGGCGCCGCCGGCAAAGGCCAGTCGCCGGTCCATGCGGAGGAAGCCCGCCGCGATCAGCGCGCCTCCGATCAGCGCCCCCAGCGGTTCGCCGGCGGCCAGCAGGCCGACCAGTGCCGGAGAGACGTGGAACGCGCCCTGCCCGAGCGGCGCGACCAGACCCGAATAGGCGAAGGCGAAGGCGTTGGTGACGATGGTGATGCCGAACACCAGCAGGATGGTGGGCCGCGTCCAGGCGAAGCGCAGTCCCTCGGCGATCTCGTGCGGGATGCGAACGAGATCGAGCCGCCGCGTCACCTGCGCGTGCACGAGGCCGGCGATGGCGAAGGCCCCGGCGAACTGCACCAGCGCGGTGATCGTGTAGGCGCCCTTCATGCCCAGCCACTGGAAGGCGATGCCGCCCAGCAGCGGGCCGACCGCGCGCGTCGCGGCCGAGGTCACGCTGTCGAGCGCGATGGCGTTGACGATGCGGTGCGGGCCGGCGACCTCGCCCACCATGCGCCGGCGGGTCGACATTTCCGTCGACCACATGGTGCCGGAGACGAGATTGCCCAGCGCGACGTGCCAGACCTCCAGGTGTCCCGTGACGGCGAGCGTGGCCAGCAGCGTGGAGATCAGTGCCGGCACGACGAGCGCCAGCATGAAGATCAGCTTGCGGTTCATCGCCTCCGAGAGCGCGCCCGCGAACGCGCCGAACAGCAGCTGCGGAAGCTGTCGCAGCGCCACCACGACGGTGACGGCGAGGGCCGAGTGCGTCGCTTCCCAGGCGAACAGGCCCGAGGCCAGCAGTTCCAGCCAGCGCATCGCATTGGCGAAGGCGCCGACGAGCCACAGTCTCAGGAAGTCGGGCGAGCGCAGCAGCTCGCGGATCGGCGAGTCCATTCCGGCGATCCTAGCGTCGCGCCTGCCGGGAGTCGCCGATGACTACCGTCCGATCTCCTCCAGATTGACGCCTGTCGTCTCTATGCGGAACCACCAGGTCACCGCCGCTCCCAGCAACGACGTGAAGATCAGGCCGAGCAGCAGGAAATGCGTGCCCGTCTCGGCAAGAACCAGAGGGAACGCGAAGGCCGTCAGCACCGCGCCGAGCTTGGCGAAGGCCGCGGCGAAGCCTGCCCCCCGGCCGCGGATGGTGGTCGGGAACACTTCGCCCGCCAGCAGGTAGGTCTGCGCGTTGGGACCGAGGTTGGTCATGAAGTTGAACAGCATGAAGCCGCCGAACAGGCAGAGCGTGCCCGCCGGTTCCGGCAGCCGGTCCTGCAGCATGGCCAGTGCCAGGCCCACGGCGCAGCCGACGAAGCCCAGGATCTGCAGCCGGATGCGGCCCACTCTGTCCGCAAGCAGCACCGCGGCGACGATGCCCACGATCAGCAGCGTATCGATCAGGGCGGCGCCCTTGGCCGCCTGGATGTCGTGCGCGATCACGCTCGCGGTGTTCTGCAGGCGATCGACCTCGTGCCCGACGGTGCGGGCGAGGATGGTGGGCGTGAAGATGCCGATGCCGTAGGTCCCGAGATCCTGGAGGAACCACGGGACGGAGGCGAGGATGGTGGCACGGCGGTTCTTCTTCGACAGCAGGTCGCGCCAGCGGCCGCCGGCCGCGCCGCGAGGACGGGATGCGCCGGGTTCCTCGGCAAGCCGGACCTGCTTGGGATATTGCGGTTCGCGCTCGAGCAGCCGCTGCAGCTCGCGCTCCGCCTCCAGCCGGCGCCCCTTCGACATCAGCCATTGCCCGCTGTCCGATATGAACAGGCGGGCGATCACCACCAGCGTCGCCGGCGCGATCACGACGGCGTACATCCAGCGCCAGGCACTGAGCTGCGGATCGCTCACCAGGATGGCGTAGCCCAGGGCCGTTCCGACCAGCGCGCCGACCGCCTGGAAGGCAAAGGCGCCCAGCACCAGCCGCCCGCGGTCGCGGCTCGGGATGCTCTCGGAGATCACCAGGTGGCCGGTGGGATAGTCGCATCCCAGCGCCACGCCGACGCCGAACAGGAAGAAGACCAGCCAGCCGAAGCTCGGGCTTGCCGCCAGCCCGGCCAGGAAGACGACGAAGACCAGCATTTCGACGACGAACATGCGCCGCCGGCCGTAGATGTCCGCCAGTCCTCCCAGCGTGACGGCGCCGACCATGATGCCGGCCAGGCTGGCGGCGCCCACCAGGCCCTTCTGCACCGGTGACAGGCCGAACTCCTGGACGATCAGCGGCAGCGCCACGCCGGTCATGAACACGACCAGCCCCTCGAAGAACTTGCCGGCGGTCGCGAGCAGCCAGATGCGCCATTGCATGCGCGTCATGGGTACGGTGGGCGTGGGAGTCCCGTCCGGCCATGACGGGGTCTGGTCGATGTAGCCCTGGACGCTCTGCGGTTCAGCCATCTGGACAGATTAGCGGACGACGCTACCTTGAGGCGTCCATAAAGAAAAAAATGAAATCGAGGAAACGCCATGAAGAGACGTAGCCTGCTCGTCGCGGCTCTCGCCGCGCCGTCGATCGTTCCCGCCGTTGCGCTCGGTCAGGGCACCTGGCCGAACAAGACCGTGAAGTTCATCTGCCCCTTTGCGCCGGGTGGCGGCACCGACACGGTGAGCCGGCTGATGTGCGATCAGCTCTCGAAGATCCTCGGCCAGACCTTCGTGGTCGAAAACAAGGGCGGGGCGGGCGGCAACATCGGCACCGTGGAGCTCGCGCGCGCCGCGCCCGACGGCTACACGCTGGGCCTCATCTCGGTGGCCAGCCACACGCTCAATCCGATGCTCTACAGCAGGCTGCCTTACAATCCCGACAAGGACATCGTGGCGATCTCGCGCGTGGCGATCCTCGCCAACCTGCTGGGCGTGACGCCGTCGCTGCCGGCCAACAACGTCGCCGAGCTGATCGCGCTCTGCAAGAAGGAGCCGGGCAAGTACTCCTTTGCCTCGTCGGGCCCCGGCACGTCGCTGCATCTGAGCGGTGAGCTGTTCAAGAAGATGGCCGGCGTCGACATCATTCACGTGCCCTACAAGGGCGCCGGTCCGGTCTACACCGACCTGATGGCGGGCATCGTCAACATGATGTTCGCCAACATGCCCTCGATGCTGCCGCAGGTCCGTGCCGGCAAGCTAAAGGGGCTGGGCGTCACCTCGGCCCAGCGCTCCAAGGCGGCGCCTGACATTCCCGCCATCGCCGAGACCGTCCCGGGCTATGTCGCCACCTCGTGGTATGGCATCGGCGCGCCGGCGGGCACGCCCGAGCCGATCCTCGCGCGGCTCGAAGCCGCAATCGGCGAGGCGCTGAAGTCGCCCGACATCCAGAAGCGCTGGAACGACGATCTGGGCCTCGACATGCCGCCGCCGGGTCGCGCCGGCTTCGACCAGTTCCTCGCCGAGGACCGCAAGCTGTGGGAGCCCGCGGTGAAGGCCTCGGGCGTGAAGCTCGACTGATCCCTCATCCGGAGTAGCGTAGATGTCCGTACAGTTTGCCGAGACCCCGGACGAAGCGGGTGAGATCGCGGGGCGCTGGCTCGATTCGCTCGGGACGGCGCTTCAGGCGCAGGATGCCGCCGCCGTCGCAGCGACCTTTATCTCCGACGGACATTGGCGCGACGTGCTCGCCTTCACCTGGGACGTCGTCACCCATTCCGGGCGACCGGCGATCGAGGCGGCGCTGGCTCCGGTGCTGGCGCGCACCGCCGCGAAGGACGTCCATATCCCCGGCATGCGCACGCCGCCGCGTCGCGTGAAGCGGGCCGGCATCGAGTGCATCGAGACGATCTTCGAGTTCGAGACCGCTTTCGGCCGCGCCAATGCCGTCGCGCGTCTGGTCGACGACGGCGGAACCTGGCGCGCCTGGTCGCTGCTCACCACGCTCGAGGAGCTGCACGGCTGGCCCGACGGACGGCCGCGCGAGCTGAGCGACGCCGAACGCTACAGCCGCGACTTCGGCGGCGACAACTGGCTCGACCAGCGGCTGAAGGCGCAAGCTTACGAGGATCGCGATCCCGTGGTGCTCGTCGTTGGCGGCGGGCAGGCCGGCCTCGCCACCGCCGCGCGCCTGCGGGCGCTGGGCGTCGACACGCTGATCGTCGATCGTCACCAGCGGATCGGCGACAACTGGCGGCGGCGCTATCACTCGCTCACCCTGCACAACGAGGTGCACGTCAATCACCTGCCGCTGATGCCGTTCCCGCCGACCTTCCCGGTGTTCATTCCCAAGGACAAGCTGGCCAACTGGTTCGAGTCCTATGTCGAGAATCTCGACCTGAACTACTGGACCGACACGCAGCTGACCTCCGGCAGCTATGACGAGGCGGCGCAACGCTGGACGGTGACCCTGAAGCGCGGCGACGGGACGGAGCGCGTGCTGCATCCGCGCCATGTCGTCTTCGCCACCGGCGTCAGCGCGATTCCGATCAAGCCGTCGGTGCCGGGTCTCGACGACTTTGCCGGCACGGTCATGCATTCCGGCGAGTACACCAACGGGGCGGCGTGGAAGGGACGCAAGGCGATCGTGGTCGGCACCGGCAACAGCGGCCACGACGTGGCGCAGGATCTCTGCGCCAGCGGTGCCCAGGTGACGATGGTGCAGCGCAGCCCGACCTATGTCGTGTCGATCCGCGAGGCGCAGAAGGTCTATGCGATCTACACCGAGGGCCTGCCGTTCGAGGATTGCGACCTGTTGGCCGCCGCCTCGCCCCATGCGGTGCTGCAGCGCGCCTACCAGCTCTCGACCGCCGAGATGCGCGAGGTCGATCGCGATCTCCTGTCGGGACTGGAGAAGCGCGGCTTCCGCCTCACCTTCGGCGAGGACGATACCGGCTTCCAGATGATGTATCTGCGCCGCGGCGGCGGTTACTACTTCAACGTCGGCTGCTCCGACATGATCGTCGATGGGCGCATCGAGCTGATGCAGTTCGACGACATCGATCGGTTCGAGGCCGGCGGCGTGCGTCTCAAGGACGGCACGCTGCGCGAGGCCGAACTGGTGGTGGTCGCCACCGGCTACAAGAACCAGCAGGAGACGGTGCGCGCCTTCCTGGGCGACACGGTGGCCGACCGGATCGGTCCCGTGTGGGGCTTCGACGAGGGCGGCGAACTCGCCAACATGTTCAAGCCGACGCCGCAGCCCGGCCTGTGGTTCATCGCCGGCAGCCTCGCCCAGTGCCGCATCTACTCGCGCTATCTCGCCCTGCAGATAAAGGCGCGGGAAGAGGGTCTGGTGTCCTTACGTTCGAAGCGTCTCATTGGAGCGCGCCACTCCAGTGGCGCTCAGTTTTTGCAGAGA